>Ga0307517_10010575_pt1 | contig 12903 bp, 8 predicted proteins | sample 23_EM_MG_FD_194515 | JGI IMG/M metagenome (GOLD analysis project Ga0307517, IMG submission 194515) | Populus trichocarpa ectomycorrhiza microbial communities from riparian zone in the Pacific Northwest, United States - 23_EM | ecosystem: Host-associated > Plants > Roots > Unclassified | place...
CCGGCTCGAGTCTAGTCCAGACCTGGGCTCGAGCCGGCTCGGCTCGTGGCACCCCCGGGCTCGAAGGGCTCGAGCCAGGCTCGGCTCGAGTCTGGCTCGAGTCCGCTTGGCTCGTGCACAACACTATACTCGACTACCGCCGCCAGAACAACAGGCACGAATTCCTGGTTCACTGGAAAGGCTCTGAGCGAGCAGACGACTTCTGGGAACCTATCGAGAACCTCGACCACTCCCTGGAACTCATACAGGAATACTGGGACGCTAACCAGCCAGCAGAACCGACGCCCCAGATCACCTCCCACTACATTAAAGCTTCCTGGGAACCCATGGAAGTTTCCTCTACATCCGGCACCGCAAACGATTGCCCAGACGACTTCTGGGAACCCTATGACGATGAGGAATATGATTCCAGCAGCTCTGAGCAGGACTATTTCCCTACAGATGACGACAGCCTCCTATGGCACACCGACGAGAGCGCAGAGGACACTGAAGACTTTGGAATGATTGTTGATTTTTCAGAGTAAGGAAATGTAACATGTTGACATGTTCCGGTAACGGTACACAGGAGCGGGCAGTGCAGGATCTCCTATGTTTAGTTGATTTATATTGGGTTTATTTGATTTGATTTCAGCTCCGCCACTGTCTCTGAGTCAGATAGGCTATGCTATCGTATTGCTAGGTTTAGTTTCCTTTGCTGGAAGTTGATATTTAGGATTCCGGGTATGGAATGGTCATGTAACACTGGCGAAGGCTGAGCACTGTTTGTTTGTTTCTTTCTTTGGTCTTGCAGGATTACAGGATTCCGGTATGTGCGCAGCTACTGGTAATGATCGTGATTGCAGGAAGGCTATCGCTCTTGGGTTTTGTATTTAAACCAGTCTCCTGGCTAGCAGGAGACAGCAGACTTTGACAGACCTTCAGTCTAAGAATACACTTGGTTGAACGGCAATCCCTGAGTCCCTGAGATCTATTTGTCCTTCAACTATTATCTCTTACCTCCGGTCCCTTGAAGCCTCCCTTAGCACCAGCGCTAGCAGGTCTATCGCCGGTCCTATTGTATTTTCGTTAGACAGGAATAAACCTATTACAGAACCCAAAGAACACGTTCAAGGTATACAGAAGCAACATGACCAATAGATGTTTTGGCCAAGATCACAACTGTTCCAAGGCCCCATGTCTCTATAACAGAGTCATCGCTTAACCTGACGGTGCCTTTCACCGTCTCATAGTTTATAAAAACGTCGAAGTTGTATGTATTGTGTGAGCTTGCGCCTGTGTGTATAGCCCATTGGGGATAGGAGGCGATTTTGGTAGAGGTTCGGACGGAGGATAAAGTACTGACCGGTTCCGGAGTTTCTTCCTTTCAGATCTTTGCTGTGTTAATGGTCCTTTTTTCTTTATTCTTCACATTGACCGTCTTGAGTTTTACACACCCATTCCATGTATGGCCATCGCTGCGAGCAGTTGGGTAGTGCTTTTTGCAGTAGGAGCATTCCTTGGGTAAGGCCGTTGGTCCCTTGCGGGAGGGTTCTCTTCGTAGTTTCTTTCTTTTTCCTTTCACATCAGCAGTTTTATACGCTCTGTTATCCGCGGAGTTAACCTCAGTGGGAATTTTCAAGTCCATCAGTTTATTCTAAACGTGATCGCAGATATGGTCTTCCTTAGTTTAAAGGTTATCAACGATATTATTATTCCTTGATTCGGAAAGAGAACGGAGGAGGATGGCTTCTTTAGCCTCAGGTAACTCGAACACAGTTTGAAAGACAAACGGTAGAGTGTATCGGTCAGTAGAGGAGGCAGCGAAGCATCGGCGGTGTAATCGCTTCTATAACGTATCGTACATATTCATATGATCGGAAAAAAGATCGAATATATCGTACTTGGTATCGAAAACAGAATTGATGTGGTCGAAGAAAGATGAAGTGTTTTCCCTAGCAAATTTGTCCTCGAGAGTGGTCCATATTTTAGAAGGGGTTTTATGGGTAGCGAGGAGGATGAGCCATTTAGACTCTACGGTTTGCATGAAGTATCTCGTGGCATACTGGTAGCGATCGATAAGGTTATCATTGTCGCCTTCCCTGTAATTGTCAATCATTTCTTCACCTAATACAATATTCCCACAGTTAACAAATTCGAGAACATATTGTGAAATGTCTCTCCAAGCCCGGTAGTTTTCGCTTCCAGTAACCTTTGAGATGGAGCTTAGTTTATTGTTGGGAGCGACCGAGTTCTTGGAACTTTGAATGTGTTTGTCGTGGGCCGCAGTAGATGTTTTACCGGCCGGAGGTGGAGATGAGGTTTCTCCGCGATTTGGCTGGTTGGTTGGAACCAGAACAAGCAGGATGACGGGAGGATTCACCAGCAGCTGTAGTAGAACGTGTACCAGGACAAGAGGCCACTTTAACAGTATCTTCGGTTTCTGACCCAGAGTCGCGAAGCTGTCTTCTAGCTGCTTCATCAGTCATTTTGGTGATGTTTAGGTGTGAAAAATCCTAGAAGAAATGATAAGGGCCTGTCTCTGCACTTCTCTCAGTCTTTTAGTATTTTGTGAAAACCTTTAGCCGTTCCAATTGCAGCAAGCGCAGTCAAAGCGAGCCCCCTGCTCGCTCGAAGCAAAGTGAGGTTAAGTCCAAAAGTAGTCAGCGCCGGGTGTCCACTACTATGCAGACTGAGCGTGGTTGTTGAGGGGAGAAAGGAAGTTGCGTGGCAACGGGGGGATCGCGGCCTTTTAAGGTGAGGAAAAGGGGTTGCGCCGAGCCGAATGCCAAGAATTTTCTGTTCCCACAACAATGGTTGCTAAGGGAGAGGTTGATGTAGGTATAAGATCGTGGTTCATCACTGTTGGAGGTGGAAGGGTTTGAGGGTATTTCTTATAGAGTAAGGCGAGCGCCGGGCTCATAACCTGTTCAAAATGTGAATACGGCACAATCTATTCTATGTGGATAATACTTCGCAAGTACGAGGGGGGTTGCGAGGCACGCTTAGCGAGAAGGTGAAGAAGGGATTGGTAGGAGTTCCGGTTCTTAATTCTTCTAAGCCAGGTGGGCGGTAGCACCTTATTTATAGAAATGTACATATACTACATATGCTCAAGAGAAATATAGGCAAAACAATGTAAGAAACATAAGTGCGAACATGTTTAATCCTGAAATCCCACCAAGTAAATCCCAAATAATGTGCATGAAAACAAAAGGGTGTGGAGCGATTATTAGAAATATCATGACCCAGAATGGTGCATAAGAGATGCATAAACAACCGTCAAATCCTAAACACCTGATTGGAAAGCACATGTTAAATCCCGAGATATTATCCTGAAATAAACAATAAAACACCATAATATATATCCTAGCTGTAGTAATGTAAGCAGTGGACAGGCGGAGCCGAAACACAAACTAACTAAAAGAATACACGGTAGTGTGTTGAATATACATAGGAAATATACACAGAATTTCAACATCTGTCAGGCCATTAAATCACTAGAAACTTTCTTCTCAGACTTTGGTTCCTAATTAAATACGCTGTATGTATGCGTAGGACTGGTTGAGTAGGATGGGAAGTATAAGTTGTTCTATATTACTTTAGCAATAAATTCAAGTTACGCATTCTTCAGGAATATACAACTAATTCTATTGCAGTAGTAGGGCTAAGGTTGTAATTCTATGATAGCCAATCGCTTCTTCCTTGATGATAACTTATTTATTTATAACCACCAGGTCTATCCACCTTATATCCACCTTCTATCCATCTCTCAATACTACAAATTCTCCCAATACACCATACATACACACATATTCCTACCTTTTTTAACTTATAGTTTTAGATAAACAATTTCGCAAGAACTTAAGCCATTCAAATTGCCTTAGATGTTAGAAGCCTTAATCTCACTCCTCGGTCACCAGCCATTACATGTTGTCTACGCCAATTGCCTGAAGGAACTTCCCTTCCCATCACATCCAGGGCCCACCGGCCACATGGAGGCGCACAGCAGATTCTGTGACGTGAGACACCTGTAGTCCCCATCCATGCGTCCCAGTCTTCTAGACCAATGCCAATCTATACCCGTCAGTCCCAGGCATCCTGTCACGTACACCGTCTGTCCCCTCCTGACCCAAAGATAGACGGACTGGACGCTTGGGTTCACTGTGCCTGACAGAACACAATGGCAGTTGGAGTAAAGGCAGCTGTTAGTCAGGGGGAATTCCTACACGAAATAGGGAAGGCCGGAGGGGGTGGAAACTCAATAATATATACGAGGCTTATCAAAGCCGATGCGGGAATTAGCAATTTTGAGTATCTTGTAGCTACAATATGAGGATCGAGACTATTGATACTAGGTTTGAAATTAAAGTGTTAGCTCTCAATGATGAATTCATGGTAGCTACTATTATTATCACATAAGGCCAGGTAAAAGTGCATTCTCGGTCTTTTAGGAAGCCGCAGTTCTTGTTTCAAGAGAGGGACGCGATGTTGGTGAAAACGGGATAGCTGAGGGTACGGAGGCAGGGTGGATACTTGAGCCGGTAATTTTCTTTCAGGAGGATTTGGGTATAGAGATAGTAGGTAACCCATGAAGTTTGCCACTCCCAAGTATTGGAGTTGAATATAACTTGAATACCGTGTTCGCAAGCGGCCAGGTCGGCCTGCAGATAACCGGCCGGCTTTCAGTCCGGCCAGGCCAGGCCAGTGTGAGACAGACCTGGGCTTCGTAGGCCAGGCTTTGGGGAAGCCTGCAGGCTTCATGGGTGCCTGGCGGCGGCGGCAGGCTTTCGGTATATTCCATGTGACAAGTCAATATTTCATTGATGTGTGGGTGATATCTACAGATATCTGAAGATGCCCGCAGATATCTGAAGATGCCTGCAGATATCTGAAGATGCCTACAGATATCTAAAGATACCGCTAGATATCTAAAGATGCCCGCAGATATCTGAAGATGACGCCAGATATCTGAAGATGCCCGCAGATATCTGAAGATGCCGCAGATATCTGTTGGTTTTTCAGGCTTGAGTCACATCATTTAATCTTAATAATAATATTCTGATAGGTTTTAGTATCCGGGTAGACAGAGGTCGTTGCTTGTTTTCTCTTATCCCTCGATTTATTGCTATAGCACGTTAACAAAATTAGGGCTTGTGTTTTGATGTAATGGTTCCGTTCCGTCCCCCCATACAAATCGCCCCTTCCCTTCCCTTTCAACGCCGAGAGAATGCCATTTCCACAGTAGAAATGGTGGCTGAACAGGCCCTTAACCATTCACGCATGATGGACGGCAACGGAACTCTCCTGATGACTTTGCCCTTTCAACACCCCAGAGAAATTTCCCCAGGTCGGATATTAATTTCTACTAGGTATTCTACTATACATTTACATTTTTGATTCATTTTTTGGTTTCCACACTAGTAGGGCTGGTGGGGGAGCGCTGTTATCACGTTAGTTAGCCATGAGCACGATCATGAAAGCAAGGGTGAATGGAAAGAAAGTTTCCTCCTCCTCGGTTGCGCGTTGATCCACTCTTTTGCGGCCGTAACCCTTGGCGTTTCATCTCCTTATCTTATCGCAATCACATCTTATCACTCGAAAGCCTGCAGATATCTGCAGTCCGGCCAGGCCCGGTCAGATAGGCCCTGAAAGCCGGACTGTAACCCACAGTCCGGCCCGGCCGGCCGCAAAAAAAGCCCAGGCCGGCCGCCCTAGACCCAAGCCTGGCCGGACTGGCCGCTTGCGAACGCTGCTTGAATAGCGGAAACCAAATTGTCTATTTCTTTTGTAACAGTGCCTTCGTCATCTATTATACTTGCAACATTGACTCCGTGCTTCACCGGTTGGTCGCGGGACTGCTCATGCAACTATTACTAACAATATCACGAGGTTGAACTTTTACCTCAAAGCAAATAGTAAACATCAAAGGATACGCTTGACCGGTCGGTCAAGGGGCTGCTAGTATCCATGTCCGCGAAGGTCAAGTGAATTTCCTGGTAATTGTTGCGCATTGCCCTGCGAGTTATTAGTTATTTGGGTTAGTGGCTACATCACCACCAGGGCTATGGTTAAAGGAGAAAATAAGAGTTCTAGCGGAATTATTGGCTCAGTCATATCTTAACAGTTGGAGCACCTGGTGATCTACCGCAAAAACTGGCAAGAACTGCCACCGCGCTAGTAGTCGAAATAAGGAGCGGCTGAGCTGAAACTTACGATTGCGTCAAAATAAGAGCCCTGAAGGGCCTAGTTCTGGCCACAAAGGGTTAGCCTATGGCGTCTCATTGCGAATTCGAGACAAAACTTGGGTGAAAATCTTATTTGGACGTACTAGCGCCGTGGCCGTTCTTGCCAGTTTTTGCGATATTTAACTATCTTCTCTTGCAGGTATGATATACCGTTTATTGTTGTCGATTACATCGCATCACCATATATCACTCATGTTTTGTGATCAGACCCCGGGCCGTTCCCTTATTTTGTTTCCACATGTTCCAGGGCCCATTCCGAATACCTATCAACTATACACCCCTCCATCCCCTCCTGCAGTCCTCCCCTATACCCCATTGAGTATAGTCCTTGCCCACACCAACTAACTTTTCGCGTGTAGCCCCAGCGGCCTATGCCTGGCCCGGCGGTCTCCCGAGTAATTCACCCTGCATAGGACCACAGCTAGCAGCCCTGTCGAGTCTTCCCGGCATCCTACCCGCCTTCCCTGTGGGGCCTCCAGATGGTTCGGAACACTGACCAAACCCCTTGCGACCAACCACCCTGAATGCTTTTACATCACTTTAGATCTCCACTCTGAGCAACCATATATACAATACACCCACTGCACATCCTATATTAATTTCTTTCTTACTGGATCAACAACATTTTCCAACACCTCCCGATAGGCAGGGCTTTACCCGAGATTCCATACAGTTCAGGCAAGATATCTGTTGATCAGTAATGGTGAATTAGCACTACTAACTAGCTCGCTCAGGGAAAACCACTTCACAGCCAAGCCTCCCGGCTTATAAGCAGCTACCCTCCAGAAAACAATGGACGCTATGTGACAAGGGAGAAGTTTTCCGACATGAACACACAGCACCTCAGCGCAATTTCCTCACTGCAAAGGGTATAAAGCAATTCAAACAGAGTACTGGGCGATAGGTCTTTACCCAACTCTACTAAAGATTTGTCAGCAAATCACAAAATACCAATGCACGATCACTGCCCCCAATAACCCTTCTTCCAATAAGGCAGAACGGAGAGCGCACGGGGCGCTTGAAAGGTTCACAGACAAAATCGACACAGTGGACACTAGAACCGCTGACCAAATTCAAATGGTGGGTGCCAAACTCAGCAGCGAAACAAAAAACATTGCTGCCGGACTTGGCAAAGAGATCAAAAATGTTTCCAACCAATGTAACAAGATTGAAATTATCCTTAGCAGCATTGCCAAAAATAAGCGCCCCAAACTCGGCGGCAAAATGAAGATGGTCGGCGATGTAATCACTAATAAACTTACCCAATTGGTATAATACCCTTTGGATTCTTGGACGCCGCACACAGCCACTTATATATGACCAGGGAAAATCCACGGCATTTTTTGAGTTTACTTCCGCAATCCTCGTGGTATGCCCCGATATCCTGCACAATTTGCCACATGTCATACTGACATTCGGGAAAGTGGCTTGCTTTCAGCTCTCTAGCTATTTTAGTCATCCCCCTTACCATCTCCTTCATACAAGAAAAACAAAAAAAGACTAACCAGTCTGTCAGAACCGCTCCATAGAATTTAGTGATCCTGTTTGTGGATCGCAGCGGGTACCCTAGTTAGCTATAATATAATAAACTCCACATAGGAGTGGCAAAATTCACCTCATTCAGCCTTATCTTTCGGCTATTTAGGCCAGGAATAAGGTTTTTTCTTTTCCTTTCCGGAGGCGCGTGTGGTGCGGCGCTGTGCCGCAACTGGTTACCAAGAATTTCCCCACTTGCTCTAGCTCTTGTTATGGAACTTGGTTAAAACCCTCGTATAATACCCGCCAAATTTCCAGATCCATATTGTCGCCTAGAATACCAAGCCCCAAACACCACACAAACTAAATCGGCTAACATTGACGACCGGAATGCTTACTCCTGCACCATGATCCATAGTTCCTAACACCTTTTCCATGTATGATATGATAAGAACACGCAGGTTATGTCTCAGCTCTGCCACTCGAGCCAGGAACTAAGTTATGGGCTAACGCTGCAACCCGACAGGGTTCAGGATTTCCATCATGATCAAGCGGGGATTTTGCCCCCCAGGTGGAGGCGGCTGTGAGGATGGAGCAGATAAGGCCGTTTCGTTTCGCTCTAGGAATCTGGGGTGACCAAGACGTATCCAAGATTAGTGATGGGCACGATCATGATCTAATCGAGGGGACCCTATGATCGAATGATCGATGAAACTGTTGAAATTATACTTTCGGATGTGCTCTTTCTACGTTCTTGAGTACGACAACACTTCCTACTTCATACTAGTTTCACTTCAATGCCGTCAGAGCATAAGCTCAACTCATCCGCTTCAGATCCTTCATCCCACTCACTACTCAATCAGTTAATCATTGATGTAATTCTATGCGCATTACATTTCTTTTATCTTCCTTTTGTTACCTTGCATTTCTTTGCTGCTGTGGACAAGTATTCCTGTTGCGAAGCATAAATAGCCGGTACTCCGGTCCCTTAGATAGTAGGGAACTCTCCATCGTTTTTCTCGTCTTCCTAAGCCTTCGGTATAGAGCTTGACTATTGCGCTATTTACAACAGAAACTGGGGAGCCCTGATCGAGTGATCGATCATGGTCACTACTCGAGTATGATCGATTTTGTGCCCATCAGGGATTAAATATTCATTCAATATGGATTCTGAGTATTTTCACTCGTTTATAACAAGAATAGAAGAGCCATACCCTATCGTCCATTTATGTATCACGGTAATTTGTGGCTGATCCAGAGTGTGTAGAAGCCCGGATAGATTTCGACTCCCTACTTATTGTTGAATAAATTTATTGAAAGTCATTGGTGGTATTGACTAGTTGCCATAGACTCGAAACGATAGGAGTGGTGACCTTATTATAAAGTCAGCAGTCATGATGGTTTGTTGTTCGATAATTTGTTAAGGAGCTAACAAGGTAAAGCCCGGCCCAAAGAATTGATATCTAGTTTGCCCGTAAACTCCCTTTATATAAGTTCATCGCATCACTCAATCACTAAGATTAGTAGAGTGATCGGCCATGAGCCAAGATGCTCGAGTAAAGTTATACTCGATAATGGTCGAGCATGATTGAGTAGTACTCATAATCGAGCAAATCGATCAGATCACGGATGCTCTGCTCGATCATGATCTGATCGAGAGACCCCTATGATCGAGGTGATCGAGCAGACTACTGATCGAGCAAAACCCGATCATGATCTGATCGTGCCCATCACTATCCAAGATACGAGGGAGGATTCATTCAATGAGCCAACTATGGCTGATGGCCAGAAATAATTCCCTCTTGATCAGCAGGCTTCACGATCAGGAAAGGGTCATGAATATTGCCCTCGTAAGCTTGAACCATGACTTCCGTTGCCAAAGAGAGCTGACGATCACCAATCCCGCAGAGGCGTTATTCTAAAGAATCTCATAAGTAGAGGAGGGTATCCAAATTATGGAGTACAAATTTTTCAAAAAGGACAAACAGAGTTTGGTGGTAGTTGAAGGCTGCAACTTACCATTTAATACCAATACCAAAGACCATCATTTTCCCACTACTATCAGTCTTTGTCTAGCATCAATACTTTGGCCAAATCTCTTTTGAGCCACATGCTAACCCTTCTTCAAATTCAGACCTATATTATAAATACTCTCCCAAACTTTCCAGTCCGTCCGTCTTGCTAGTAGGACAGGACTGACGGTCCGTGGTAGTCCTTTTTTCCGGCACAGGGATGATCTAGGGCAGATAAAAGTAGGACCGAAAGACCTATTCTGCTTTTCTGTTACATCTCTTTGGCAAGTGTACCCAGAAACTTCAGGTTCATGATTTGATCTCTCTCATAATTTATGATTAAGCGAGTCATGTGCCATATGCGCAAACTAATAAGCAAGGTAGCATTCACCTCTAAGAAATAAAACAGCCAAAAGTGTTTTCCCTATTGGAACTCAAAAACCACCAGCATGAATCAGCACGGGAGCAAACATATTCTCGTTGTCGAGGGTACTAGAACTACCGCCGTCAGAAAGTTCTGATATTGAGTGCAGATATCCAGATCTGAGAAGGTAAATTGAATTTCCTTGTAATTATTCTCCAATTCCCAGGCATAGTGCTGGTAGTCAACTTCGCTTGCATCAAGTTGTTTGGCTTTGTTGTGACATCACCACCGGACTGTCGTGAAAGTAATCCAGTATTTAAAGGAGAAAATAAGGTTCCCAGTGCAATTACTGGCTCAGTCTTACCTTAATACTTGGAGCACTTGGAGATTTATTTACCTTTCCTCTCATGCAGGCATACCCTTTATTGTTTCAATTACATCGCATCACTATATATCACTCATTGTTTGTGAGCAGAGCTGCGGTCCCCACCTCATTTTGTTTCCACATGCTCCCGGGCGTGATTCCCGATACTTCTCATCTATATCCCCCTCCATCCCCCCGCAGTCCTTACCTATACCCATGAGTACACCCTACCATCCTCCAATACCCTCCATAGTCCCCCCACGATCCGGGCTGGCCTCCAATCCCCCTGCCTTCCGCTTAAGCAGCCGCTTTCCCGTTTGTCGCACCACATCAATAAAAGCCTCTCCTGTTGCCCTAGCGGCCTATGCCTAGCCCCGCGGTCTCCAGAGTAATCCACCCTACAGTGCCTCGTCAGAAGTGTTCGTGATGGCTTACTAAGCAACCTCGCCAGATGCCACCTGACCAAATACCAACCGAGTTGATCGCGACCGTGATCGCGACCGTACTGTACCGTACCTCCCACCACAATAATACCATAACCCTGTACCACTCCCAAGTCCTCTATTTTAATAAATTTGAATTTCAAATGGTTAACCGAACCGGATATACATCAAAAAAAAAAAAGCGAACCCCAAAGACCTCCAGAACAGAAATGACCAATGTTGAAAAAGGCATGATCATTGGATTGTTCTACTGCCTCCGGAATATTGCTCATGTTGCTCGAATTATTGGCCGGCCATGGACAACAATTAAAAGCTTCCTCGCTCGCGCATGTGAGCGCCAATCCCTGGATAACCTCCCTCGACCTGGTCGCACACCTATCCTAAGTCAACGACAGCGTTCCACCATCATCCGGGCAGCCAAAGCCAACCGGAAAATGACCAGGTCAGATTTATTCCACACTATAGGGTTATGCGCAGCGAATATAGATTCCACTGATCTGGCGATACCGAACTTTTATTGGTACGAACAATTTGGATAGAGAAAATTTATCAAATAAATGATAGAGATATTGGAATCGTGTACGGTAATGAATGACTTCGACAAAAGTAGGAGAGAAACCAAGTGAATAAATAATGAGTGCGATGACGAACAGAAAACAAGTGAACAAAGGGAAGAACAGGCTTTCTTATATCCTCCGTGAGATGAGACCTTTCCTCTACAGGACACTTGCTGCGCGTGCTATATCTTTGATCAGTTTCTTCCGCATAGTTGCCCTTTCCTACTTCTCAGCCGAATCCCTTCCGAGGTGAAAACCCAAGCACTGAGGTAGTGGTTAACCGGTTTGCTGAATACTAAGTGCATAACCGCAGGCGCCATGGTTGTTCCGCTATTGGGGATAGTTCGTGTTTCGTTGTTGATGAACGGAGGTGTTGATGCTGTCGCACTAGATATGCAGGGTTGATGTCGGGGATGGGTATCATGCTAATAGTCGTGAGATGTCTTTTGAAGACTTAGTGTGTCACAGATCGGAGTGACAACGTTCCTAATCCAACGTGCATGGGAATAGATGCAAATGGTGAGCAGTCCAGAACGATCCACGTTCAACAAGATTTCAGGGATCGCTATGCGCCGGGTGTTTCTGTTTCCACCGGTAACATTCAACTCCTTGTACCCCCTGAGTGATAGGACATGATTCTCTAACAAATTTACTATAGTTGATAGAATACTCAGAGAGGCCAATATCAAGAAATGGCTAGCCAAATCAAGACCAAAGCTCAAACCTGTACATATTGCTAAAAGATTGGCCTGGGCTAGAGCTCATACATCAGCAAAAATAATACCTTGCTTCCTGTGCGCCCCGTGCGTCTGACACCCAGGAGGTCGGAATGCTAATCGCCAATCAGGATGTAACGTCGGATCGACGTCGCGTCCTGACTTTGCGTCACCTAGTGCCATCCGTCCTGACGCCATCCGGACACGGACCCCTACGTCCTGTGCGTCCTGACTGCGTCTGGTGCTCCTGTATTACCTCCGGACTCCCCCTGATCTACAACTCTTCCGTTCCTACTGCGTCGGGTCCTCCGCTATTGCGTTCTGACTGCGTCGGATCTATGACTTTCCCGCCCCGATGCCAGTTGCTTCTCAGCGAACGTCAGGGCTTCACTCATCTTCAGATCTCGCGTCCTAATGTTTTCACACCCTGCCGACCTCGTCCGGATCCCACGATCCGCCTCTCTCCCTTCCTGACGCCTGCTCACTTCTTCCTGATCTTACGCCCTATATATGCCGCGTCATGATCCGATCGTAACTCTATCTGACGCCGCGTTTTCATCTGGACGCATCGTGTACTTAGTCTAATGCCATCCTGATCCTACGCCTAGGCACTTGTCTTGTTTCAAACGCTGTCACGATGTGTTTTACTATCCTGATCGCCAAGATGCACCTGTTAAGCGTTGCTTCTATTAATTCTATTCTGAATTCCTTGAGTTGGCTAGACGCCCTCATCTTAATACGACTATG
>Ga0307517_10010576_pt1 | contig 12901 bp, 10 predicted proteins | sample 23_EM_MG_FD_194515 | JGI IMG/M metagenome (GOLD analysis project Ga0307517, IMG submission 194515) | Populus trichocarpa ectomycorrhiza microbial communities from riparian zone in the Pacific Northwest, United States - 23_EM | ecosystem: Host-associated > Plants > Roots > Unclassified | place...
TAACGTCAACCCCTAGGCAGTAGCCATGATGGGGGAAGAGAGGTGGGTGGGGGATAGTGACGATGATTTCCCGTGGTGTTGAGATTTCAATCGCCGGAGGTGGAGGAGAGAAGGTTCGTGTCCTATCCCTTGGTCGTTTTTTTTTTTTTTTTTGTAATCATGCGTTCATTGTTTTTAGGTACAAAAAGCCTCATGCAGCGCTAGCTATGGAGAGAACAAAACCTATAAATCCAAACAAATAACAAATGAAAGTCACGGCACCAGTTAAATATCCACTATCGCGCAGGTTTCTCCTCCGCCGGGCCGTCGGCCACATATAACAAGGAAAGCACAAACCAACAACTTAGTCGTCTAGAAAGGAAAGCCTACATAAGACAAAGGAAAGAAACCCAGCGGCCCTATACCTCAGCCAGCGAAAAAACACGAAAAACCGGGGGGGGCACCCTGGGGGGTGAGAGCGAGAACAATGGGGAAGAAGGCGGAGTGGTAGGTGGGAACATCGTGGGGGGGAAGCCCGTGGAGGTGACGCCTATGAAGGTGGCGAGTCTTTTTAGGAGTGGGAGGGATGACCAGAGTGGGGCTTCGGGACCGACATCAGTGACGCCGTGGAGGAGGCGCGATCTGCTGTGTTGTCTCGAAGGGCAGGACAGGATGGCGTGCTCGAAGGTTTCAGGCTCCAAGCCGCAGCGGGGGCAGGAGGTGTCGGCGTCGGGGGACCTCCAGGTCGGGTGGGCGGCCAGGTAACTCTTCCCAGCTCTCATTTGGTGAATCCTCCCGGCGACAAACTTGCCCAAGCCCATAAAGGGCCTTGGGTTTAGTGCGGGACTGTGTAGATAGTACCCAGGGGTCGGGAAAAGAGAGGCCCAATCTTCGAGGAGCTTGTCTCTCACCCTCTTCTTCAGGGCTGAGTAGGTGTTGTCCATCAGGGACTGGGGCGGGAGGGTGGGGACGGGGCACACCAGATGGGATTTGATCATGGGCATCCTCGATAGCCCGAGGGTGAAGGGGATTGTTCGATGCGCCACCGCGTCCACTGGCAGGTGGTTCCTCATCGGGGGGACCGGGCGGGGTGTTCTCCAATTCAGGGGGAGGTAAACAGATGATAGGCCTCTGGTGATGGCCCGCGAGGAGTCAGGCGCCCGATACGTCGAGAGCGAGGGGAACGAGGGATGGAGACGGGCTGTTGCCGGGTTCAAGCTGGGAGGGGAGCAGACTACCCTGAGCGCCGCCAGCCTTTGCCGGTGGGTGATCAGAAGGGAGACAGGGGGGAGGCAGGACTCTACCGAGAGTATCCCTGTGGGGGTGGCAGAAAAGCAGTTTGTGGTCCACCTTTGGACCTTGCGCCAGAACGTATCTAGGCGGGTCGTTGTTCCCACGCCGGGTGTGAACAGATCCGCCCCGTAAAGAAGGATGGGAGCGACCAGAGACGTAGCCAGTCTGTGGCACAGGTAGGGAGGGAGGCCAGCACCGGGCGGACTGAGGCGGCGGATGAGGGCGAACGCTCCCTGGGCCAAGGCCAGGCGGCGCGAGAAATGGGCGGCGGGGTCGAGGGCCGGCGTGAACCAGTACCCGAGCCATCGGACAGAGTTGCCGGGGTGAAACAGTTCCCCTTTGATCTGAATAGGTGAGACGCACTTTGGAGAGTGCCTCTGGCTGGGGGTCCTCCAATGTATCAGTTCTGTCTTTGCTACCGAGAAGGAGACGCCCAGGCGGGACGCCTTTCTCTCAAGCTTGTCGAATAGATCTTGGAGGCGGCGGATGTTGCCACGGTAGGTGAGTGAAGCCACAGTGAGGGCGAAGTCGTCCACGTACGAGATCATCAGACCACGGGGGATCCCGAAATGTAGCGGCGCGACGTAGAGGAGAAAGAGGAGCGGGGAGATTGGAGAGCCCTGGGGGGCGCCAACGTTGACTGGGGCCGGGGTTCCCGGTGCTCCTTGGAAAACCAGGGTGCAGCTTCGTTCTCCTAGAAAGGACGAAACCCAGGAAACCAGGTATGGGGGTATCCCGCCTTCCCTCAGGATACGGGCCAGAATGTTGCTGTCGACGTTGTCGAACCCTGCTTTTATGTCCAGAAACAGGGAGGAGACCTTGAGGCGGGGCCTTTGCAGGGTCTTAACGTCGTTGGTGAGGGTAAGGCACGCGTCATAGGTGCTAAGCCCAGGGAGCGAACCGCATTGGTTGGGATGCAACAGCCCTTTGAGCCGGGCTGCCGCAAGTAGTCGTGCTGCTATGATCCTCTCAAGGATCTTTGAGACTGTGCGGATCAGGACGATTATCCTGAAGGAAGAGGGGGATTCATAGGAGGGCTTCCCTGGCTTGTCGAGCACCACACCATTCGAGCTCTTCATCGACGCGGGGTGGTACCCCAGGAGGACCAGCGGGGCGAGTATGTGGAGGAGGATCGAGGGGTTGATTTTGTTGACCTGTTTCCAGGTAGAGTAGGGTACCCCGTCCGGGCCAGGGGCCGAAGTCGGGGAGCACTTGGAGAGGGCGGTGGCTATCTCTTCCATCGTTAGGGGGGGCGCCGATTTGTGTGGCCTAAGCCTAGGCGGCGGGGAGAAGGGCTCCTTCGGGGGGAAGAAGTGCTCCAAGAGGACACTGTTCATCTGTTGTGGGGTCTCGGCCCCTGGGAGGGAAGGGAAACGTGGTTGGGCACGGCCGTAGGCAAACCTTTTGGCCGTCCAAAGGCTCTGGGGGGTAGCAGTCAGCAGAAATGAGGACCAGTGTTTGTTTTTCGCGGTCTTGATTGCCTTGAAATACCCCGCCTTGGAGGTGCCGGCGACTTCCCGCGCGTGCGGTGTGTCATGCTTCCTGGCCATCCTAGTGGCCTTGTGGTATTCACGACGGAGGATAGATAGGTGGGGAGTCCACCAGGGCTTGGAGTGGTGGGAAGGCCTGGATACCGGCGTATGTTCCTTGAGGAGGGCTACCAGACGGTCCAGGGATTCCGACATCCATTCGTCCAGTTGCAGGGGGGTGGGGCATGGGGGTGCGGGAGGGACTTTGAAGCCCTTAACGATTGGGTCCAAGGTTTCCCAGTCCGTGTCCGCCCAACGTGGGCGCGGGGGTTTCTGGTTCAGGGAAGGTGGTGCGAGGGTTATTGTTATCGGAATGTGGTCGGAGCCTGTCGAGGGGAGGGAGGCTTCCCAACTTTTAATTAGGGGGAGGAGGTGGGGGTTTGCGAAGGCGAGGTCTATCACCGAGGGGCGTGCGGTGCCCACCAAGGGGAACCTCGTGTACTCACCTGGGGGGTTGAGGAGGGCGAAACCGGACTCTGCCACTTTCTCATAGTAGGGGGTTGACGACGAGATCTCCCGGTGCGAGAAGTGTCGTAGGGGGTCAGAAAGGGGGTTGTGGATGTTGAGGTCCCCTACAACCAAGAGGGGGAACCCCAGATCGGGGAAGAGGATTTCTGGTGAAACGGAGTAGACTCTGTGATCCAGAGTATTGGTGGAGTAGGCATTGATAACCCTGAATGAGTGGAAGGCGGTGCCGAAAAGAGGTCCATCGGAGGAGAGGTCGAGGGCGAGGACATCGTCCACCCCCTTAAACCTCGGGAGCACCGTGTAGTTGGAAAGAAAAGACATGTGAACGTAGGCAGCCACCCGTGGCTTCCTAACCGGGGGAAAGAAGGACTTGAAACCATTAAAGGAAGGAAGGTGAGCCCTGTTAACAGGCGGATCCTGTAACAAGACTATTGAAGGATAGGTGGTCGCTTCTTTGAACGACTCAAACAAGGAAAGAAAAACATTCCAGCTCCCAAGGCAGTTATGTTGAACGATTGAAAGAAAGACCGGGGCGGGGGCTGGCCCTTGTCCCGGGGGGAGAGGCCTGGGGCAATTATTCATTACCGGGACGAGCCCGACGATCGCGAGGAGCAGGGGAAGGGCTTGGTTCCTCCAGGGGGAGAGGACCACCAAAGCCGTGAGTAGTGCCAGGACGGGTAGAGGGCCCGGCTGGGGGAGGTTGCCTGGGGGTTACGAGGTCCACCTCAAGGGGACCCGTCCCGGTCGGGGGAGTAGTGGGTGTTGGACCCCCATCGACCGCCAGATCCATGGGGTCTTGACCTGTTGGGGCGGGGGCTGGCGTGTGGGTTCTGGTGGGGACAGGCGGGGGAGGTCGAGCTGGACAGTCCCTGAAGGTGGCAGTGTGGTCGTCACCGCAGTTACAGCAGTGGGGGGGCGAGGTCGGACAACAGGACGGGACTGGCTTATTGTTCCCGTTCCTGGGGCATGTTGGATTCTGGCATCTGTGAGCCGCGCGAGTATGATGAAGCGCACAAATGGGGCACGTGGGGTGGGTGGCGGGGCATCGTTGATGGGCGTGTCCGTATCTCCAGCAATTCTTACACTGGGCAGACTTGGAGGAGGAGAAGGCAAGTTCGACCTTGCGTTTCTGAGAGAGGATGACGACCCCTGAAGTGAGGGCCGATACGTTGTGGGGGTCGACGGTGACAACCACCGAAGTGGCCTGCTTGGTCTCCCTAGAATCTCTGCTAGGGTTAAGGTACCTGGCTGAGAGAATCTGGGTCGCTTTGTCGTTGAGGATTGCTTGCCGGAGATATGGGAAGAGTTCCTCTTCATCTTGGGGGAGGAATCGCAGGGGAAGGCCGTGTATAGCTAGCTGGACGGCAGTGGGGGCGAGGACGAGGGTGCACCAGGGGTTTTCACCTACTGGAAATGACTGGTTGAGGGCCCTGGTGAGGGAGTCGAAGTATGGGGCGTAGGAGGCGGCAGGGGTAGCCTTGTCTGTGACGGTCAGGGAGACGGATCCTCGGGGGTTAACGGTAGCGGAAAAGCCGAGAGGGAGGAGGCAATTTGATTCGCGGAGGACGCGAGCGGCGATGTCTGGGAAGGTAGCGGCAATGGTGAGAGCGTCTGGGTGTGGGGACGGGGACTGGCGAGGAGCAAAGAAGCGTCGTTGGGCACCTGGGAGGGAGGGAGGCCCCTTTTTAACAGGAGGGGCGACCGCACTCGCGACTTGATGGGGGGAAGGAGGCTTCCCAGCTTTGCTTTTGCCCTTGCCACCCGAGCCTGAGCCTGAGGCAGCTTGCGCGTAAGAGGGGGAGGGGTGGACGTCGGGGTGGAGGTGGCCTGGGGTGAAGGAGTCAAGGTCGTATCTTCCTTTCCGGAACTCCCCGGCTTCGTACGAGTTGGGATAGAGCTTGGCGTACCTCTCGGGGTCACCGAAGGCCTTGCCAAGCCTCGTATCGTAGAATGGTATGAGGTATTTAGGGTCGTCAGCCGCGGCTGAAGGAGGTGTGGGTGGTGCACGGGCCTTTTCTTTGCCCTTCCTTGAAGGGGGGGGGCCTGCGGTTGGGGGAGGCTGGGGGTTTCTTTGTGGGGGGGGGGGCAGCGCTAGGGGTGCAGGGATTGGGGCTGACACACGATGTGACAGGTCACGTATGGATGCTTGGAGATCGGCGATCCCCGGGGTGGTGTGCTGTTCTTGGGCGTGGGGGAGGTTAGCGAGTTGGGAGGAGATGTCATGGAGCTCCTCCCTGAGGTTCTCGTTTTCCTCGGAGATGGTTGCGACCGCCTGAGTTACCCCGCTCAGCTCATGTGAGACGGTCACCAGGCCCTGGACGAGCTGGGAGAGGAGAACGATCGTGATGGACTCAATGGGGAGGGTGCCGGCCTGCGCGTCTGGGCTGAGGTCCGGGAAGTCTTGGTTGCTGAGCCGGAGGGCGCTCCTCGCCTGAGCGAGCTGCCTCATCATGAACTCAATGGGATGGTCGGTAGAGGGGGTTCCTGAACGCGACGGGAGGGGGGAGTTGAGGGCTGAGAGCCTACCGAAGGCTTCGTTCCCTGGGGGGAGGTTGTGGGGGTTCGCCATGGCGACGAGTAGGTGAGGAAAAAAGTGGGAGAGGGGTTTGATCCGGACGCAAAGCGGGGTAGAGTAGAGATTGTATGTGAAATGTAGGGGGGGGGAAGAAGTTTGCGAGAAGCGTGTCCTATCCCTTGGTCGGAACCAAGCGCCTTATATAGGCATCTTCTCACAACCCTAACCCTGGTGACTCATCACCTTGCGCTACATAAACCTCTATGACTCGTAGTGAGTCATAGCGCGAAATCCATCGATGACTCATATGAGTCATCGCACAACATTCTGTTAACCAATCAAAACCCATAAACCAAATCATGTGCTCGAACGAGTCACATGCGTGAAACCCATGACTCATAGTATGAGTCATGTGCGAAAATCATTACATCATATGACATCACAATCGTGAGTCATGAAACAATCAACCAATCATAATATAACAATGACTCGCGAGTGCGTAGTCATGTGAGAACTATGACTCAAGCGACGTCATAGTGTAAAATCCAACATACCTTATGACTCATAAGTATGAGTCATGTGAAATCTGCCTTGCTTAGTCACGATTTGTGACATGTGGACCAGGATAAGAGTCCGCGAAGGGTGCCGGCAGGATGCGGACGAGGGGAGGAGTCCGCGTTAACTGTCGGTAGGGTGTTGCAAGCATTATGGGGCGTCATCAGACGAATTTAGGCCATCAGGCTCCCAGAATCTGGCAGGTATACTTGAGAGACCCCCGGGCGAGCAGAGACCAAAGGTGGGTGTTCAGACGCAATCAGGCTGTGACAAGTGCGCTGAGTGGTGAGGACAGGAATATGGGTGTTGGGAGGCACCAGGCACAGGATGTGCAATCGTAGGACGCTCAGACATTCAGGATGCACAGGACGCATGGAACAAATAGGGCGGACGGACGCTATCCAGACCCGGGCGGCCTATGCATCTGAAGTAAACGTTTTTTTTGCTGATGCTATATGTATGAAAATAATAGTTTTTTACTGTTACACAATGAAGATGACCAAATATGAAATAACCAGGGTCAAGAAGTACAGATAGGAAAGTCATACTACTTGCAAGCTAGGAAGTCTACACAAAAGCAGGGTCAACATCAAAGTACTAGGTGAAGCCTATAGTTTTGGGAAAGTAGTTAATGAGTAAAGGAATATCAGGTCTACAAAGTAATTTCCTAGAAAATCTCCTCTGGTGGGGTAACAGGAACATATAAAAGTTATCACAGAGTATCATACTACTCTCATTCTCTAATTAATCTTCATCCTTTTCTCCCTTTCATTATTTACACTACATCACAATCTATCACTTACAGTCTTGGCAATTATTTTTGCACAGCCACTGTTGCATTTCTCTGCGCCACATGGTTCACGTTCTTTCATTTATAAACTGTATTACGATAGAAGGCAAACCCCTATATTTACCAGTTATCATATCATACCAGTAAGCTTTCAAAACTCTCTTTTAAACCCTATACTGCACTACATTCAAACCTGCAGTTCATAAGGTTCCCAAACTCTCTACCTTTCAACCAATGTGCTGCCAATCACGGTTAACCTTACAAATGTTGGCCTGCCAAACAGGGCCTAAATAAGATGCTATCATACCTGGTCTAGATTCCACCTATCATAACTTATCGCGTAACTTATACCCTAATTGCTTCCTTGAACATCTCACTTCCATCACTATTTGACCCCCCCTCCCCCTTCCCTTCCCCACCTGCATGGTTTCCTGCCACTTCTCCTGATTCTTTGTAAGCTGTTCCCAGGGCGGTAGTCTCCCTCCGTCTCCAGGGTCATCCCAAATGCTGACTTTGACAATCTGACTCCCCCGTCCATCCTTCCTGGTTACCACACATAATACAGGTCGCCCGTCAGGGAGGGAAAGCCTAGATACCAGCAAAGTGTAATCATTTTCATGGAGTACGATATACATCATACAACGTGAGATGCCCAGCTTCGGACCACGAACCGGTAAATACGGTAGGTTAGCCTCGGCAGAGGATGACACATTGAATTGCACAGACAGTCACTCGCCGCTGTCATCCGGCGCTCCGGATTATTGTTATTACTAACGACTGGCGTGGCCTGCGGCACAGCGGCCGCACAACGCGTAAAAGGAACCAATTACAAGGGCATCTTCCACAACATCTCAGAGAGATAGCAGTTGCAAGGCGCTATCTTAGGTCAGACCAGCCCACAGCCATACATCCACGAGCACATATATCACAGAGGTACACACCCACCCCCACCATATCAGCAAGGCTAAAAGAAAGAGACACCTCTATTGATTCCCCCACTATCTCACTCGCAAGCACACCACACTCGCTCGGGAGCTCATCGAGTCCCCCCCCCCCATCTGTAATATTATATAACAACCAGGGCTTGGAAAAAATCCACCATCATCCATCCATCAATCTTTGTGGAAAGAGCAAGAAAATAGAATGAAAACAGATTCAGAAACTCGTTGGAAAAAATTGAAAGGAAATAAGAAGCAGAGGATGCGGACCCCTCCAACCCTTTTTTTTATAAAAAAATATGCTACCGTGCTAACTTTAATATTTTGTTATCCGAGAGTGTGCGGTTACAAAGGAGATGTGAGTGAGTGGGTATGAGTGATAATGATGACGATGAAGATGATGACATGCATGCTAAGGTAAGAGTCAAAGAAAGTGAAAAAAAGAATCGAAAGAGATAGCTTCTCTTTTCCGGCTTCCTCCCCTCGTTGCTCTTGCTTTCGGTATTGTGCTAATCAATTAACATAAGCTTTAAACAGCACAAACTAAAGCTCAGCATCCTAAATAATCCGAATGAATAATCAAGAAAAGAAAAGAGAAAGGAGAAATCTCAAGCCTATGCAACCACGATATAAAGCTAGAAGGAAACAAATAAACACAACGTGCAATTTACACCCCTTCTCCAAGACCAGGAATAATTTTAAAACTAATCACGAGAAAGGAAATAAAAAGATGTTTGGAAAACAGGATCGAGAACCAAGGACAAGAATAAGAACTCCATGACCGCCGGGAAAGCAAAATATGATGAGGAAAAGGAAGAAAAGGTGACGGAAAAGGGAAAGCCGATCTTAACAAGTCATCCTGCATGCATAAACGAAGAATTTTTTTTTTGATTACCAACCGTAGCCCTGTTATTGCTGCGCCGCGACACACCAGTGCCTGTGGTAAACCCAGGCACTCTTTTGACACTCTTTGCTGCAGTACTTTGTACGTCTGCACCTCCGGCACTTTGCAAACTGTCGAGTGAATTCCTCCCATTTTCCACACTCGTAATATGCGCACTGCCGGATTCCTCCCCGAGAGTCATCCTTTCGGCAAAGATTCCTCATAACAACTCCGGCCCAGTATTGCATGTCCGGGGCGTGGTGACGAACGGTGAATTTCTCAACAAGGGGAAAAATGTTGTAGTCATCCGGCAACAGATACTCCTCTTCCTCCTCCTCAGTAAGTGGTTGGGATTTAGCACCCAGGTTGTTTGGATCGTCATCGAGTAGGTGAATTTCGCGACTTATAGAAAGCTTTGGTACCAAGTGGGATTTCTGGAAGTAGGAGCGCAAATTGCAGTACTTTGAAACATATGCTAATAGTTGTAGTGACATCAAGACATCCTCCGGTTGAGGCATTGAAGGTAGAACAATAGACGAGTTATCAGTGAGGTATCGAGTGGGAACCTGAAAGGAGGAGGGAATAGTCAAAACTGGGTTGACGGTTGGAGTAGGTGAGAAACCAATTGCCGGACTGGCATTGACGGTTGGGCTGATAAGACTACCATCTATAGGAGATCGGTGGGTGATATTGAATGTTTCAGCGTCCTGGCCATCTGTGCCATGGGGACCTGCGATTGTCATAGGAGTATCCACAGAACCAATGATCGGTTCACGCCCATCTTCTCCAGTCTGGATACCAACAATGGGCTCATTCCCACTATCCATACCCCCTGAAGGGGCCGAGTTTTCATCCGAACCGGCGTCATCCGACTCCCCCGAGATAGAGCGTTGATGACGAATAGATGGCCTGCTACTACGACGTGAAGCCCTGTTAGAAGATGCGGGAGGGGGAGGATTAGGCGTAGTCGGTGACTCCGGCTGCAAAGGTCCACCGGCCTGCAGCATAGAGGGTAGTCGATCAACATCCCGAACAGGCCTCAGACCAAAAGCACCAACACCCATATCCATAGCAGGAAGCGCAGCGGCCAAAGGCTGCAATCCACCTTGATCACGTGCTTGAGTGCCGGAATGGTAAGTATTAAAATGATGGCGAGTGTCGTGTGTTCGACCGTGATTGTGCGACTGGCGGGCATAAGCCCCTCTCTCCGAAGGACCAGGAACCGTCAAGATGATCCGTGGATGATTGGCGGCAGACTCCCCTCGAGCTTCTGCACGGTGCTGAGAAATAGGAGCCGGAATTTCGATTGAAGGTGGAGGTGCCTGTCTACGGAAACTTCGTTCACCGCCACCGGACCTATCGTTCCTCTCGTAAAAAGAGTGAATCTTGTTTTCCCTCGATCGGGTGCTGCTGCCTGAAGTTGACTTTTTGGCACTTGCGGCCTCTGCCTTTGACTGTAATTTATCGATAACCTGAATGTAGTTGTCTAATATTGTCGCAATCACTGGAACCATATCGGCCTCCACCACCCTTGTCCGTACATTCTCGGAGCCCCGGACACCGATATTCACTACACATTGGAAGGCCAGATTCCATTTCCACATGCTCATCAAATCCTTACTCCTTCCCGCCTTCAGGATGCAAACAAGCCGTTCCACACCGCCATCAACCGTAAGGATATCTCTGATGCGAGCTGAAGAGGTAGTGAGATATGCCAAATGGTTTAGAGAATTTATAAGAGGCAGTGTTGATGTGCAATCTAATGCGCGTCGGTCGTATAGAGCCGTGGTGATACTGACAGAAGCCTTGTTGACATTTGGAATACTAAAATTTACCTCTCGCATGACTAGTGTGTAGCACGTGAACTAAAGCACCCGGTTAGTTGGTAGCTGTAGCTATGAAAAAAACAATATCGGACTAGCAGCATTATTGCAATCACCGACCTAAGAAAACAAGCCTGGAGGGAGAAGGTAAACTACCCGCAGAGAGTTATAAAATTGATAAGTAGGAAGCTTCAATCCAAGAAGTGAGCCAACCAAGCTTTAAGGTGAATGGGCCAGCGCAAGGTGTAAAAAAATAAAATAACAGATTGAAAATTTGATCTTAGTGCACTAGGCCCGAGGAAGAAATAAGGCGGCTAAAGCAAATTAAAAGGTGACCCTAAGATGCCGAAGGAGATATCAGTGGGAGGAGGGTGTTGCGGTTCCTTCAGCTGCTGTCGTGGATGAATAGGTGTGGGCGGCGCGGTGTCGAAGATGATGGTCGTCCTGCGAAACAGGGGAGGGAATAAACGAGATTAGCCAACCAGAATGGAGGTGACAGGAATGATACTTCCAAGCAAAGCACAGACAACACAGCACGAGACAGACGGAGATGCAGCAGAAAGCGTAGTACGTTCCAGTTCCACGGGTAGTAACAGGTGATTTAATCGCCTTAACACCAAGTGAAGATGGTATAGGGAAAGGATGAAGGAATGAGTGGGAAGGGAGCGTACCGGTATGTGCGTGTGCGTAATACTAAAAGCAGTGTCCAAGGAAAGTGTGCAAGGAAGTGGAGAAGAGGGAAAGGAAAATACCGTGGCCGAGGGGACTGAGGGAAATAGAAAAGCTATAATACCCGTATTTGAGGCGGAGGAAGAGAGAAGGGTTCGAGGTTTAGGTGAGGTGAGGTGAGGCGAGAAGTGTGCTGGGGGGTGTAGGTCGGTCGGCGTGGAGTGAGAGAGGGAGAGGTGGATGAGTAGAATGCGAGAGGAGTAGGTTAGGTTTGGTGAGACCACTGAGGACCAGGAAATGTGTGAGTGTTTTAGCGAAAGAGTTTGGGGGCAAGCACTAAGCAGCCAAAATAAAGCAGCGAGTAATATTAAGAGGAGGGAAGAAAAGAAAAAAAGAGTCAAGAGAGAAGGAGAGAGGGTTGAAAATAAAAAATAAAATAATAATAATAATAATAATAATAATAATAATAATAATAACAGGAGGCGGCTTCACCTTTCGCTGCGAAAAGAGAGGGCAAAGAGGCAGAGAAGGAAGGAGGTCGGGGGGGCCGAGCAGTGGGTGAGGCGGCGTGATTGGTCGGTGGCAAGGAGGATGTGGTGGTGTTGTTTGCGCCTGTGGAGGCAGAGGATGATTGGATGCAAGGAATAACTCGAGATTTCGAGGTGGAAAGGGGCAACTGAAAGTTGATAAAAGGATAGAATAGTTCCCAAAATTGATTTGCCAAGGAAATTAAATATCTCAGTAGCCAGTGATTGACGCCGTGCTGCCGGAAATTGAGAGCAGAAAAGAAAAACGATATCCACACCAAGTTCATACCTGGCCGCTTAATAAAAAGGAAGCGGGGAGGATCGAACGAACCGGTTTCACCGTGCAAACTTGAGGGAGAGAGATAATTGTATAATATCGGGAATGCCCCAAACCAAACACAATGGCCAAAACCTCACATCACTCAGAATCTGTTTGAATTAACAAAACGAACCGAAACCCCATCAACCGCCATGATTTCAAATCACCCTCAAGCAAGCAAGACAGCGCCGAACCCGAGGAAAGGGGGAAAGAGAGAGGGAGGGCAGAAGCAGAGAGGTACCTCTCCGTCTGCCCTGCAAAATCGCCAAAACGCCGGCAAGTGGAAAAGGAAGAGGAAAAAAATGCAGACAAACCCCGACCACAATACCCAAATCCAGCCAAACCGGAGTTGTGGCAAAATTAATATGATAAAGCGGGCGCTTCCAATCCCGAAACCTCGCTGTTAAACAGCGACTGGATCAAATGGACCCGCTGGAGTAACCCTCTCAAATCGTAGCACCAGATCTAAGGTTTTTTTGTTGTTTCTTTTTTTGGGGGGGGGGGGGGGGGGGGGGGGGGGGGGGGGGGGGGGGGGGGGGGGGGGGGGGGGGGGGGGGGGGGGGGGGGGGGGGGGGGGGGGGGGGGGGGGGGGGGGGGGGGGGGGGGGGGGCGG
>Ga0307517_10010577_pt1 | contig 12900 bp, 12 predicted proteins | sample 23_EM_MG_FD_194515 | JGI IMG/M metagenome (GOLD analysis project Ga0307517, IMG submission 194515) | Populus trichocarpa ectomycorrhiza microbial communities from riparian zone in the Pacific Northwest, United States - 23_EM | ecosystem: Host-associated > Plants > Roots > Unclassified | place...
TCTGGCACGGTTAGAATGCTGTCCCAGATCATAGGCACAGTTTTACTTCTGGAGTGTTGTCTTATTCCGCTGGATTGTTCTGGGGCGTGTTGCAGCATTGAGCGGGATATATAGGTCAAATTTGGGTCGAGTTTTGAAAGGATAGATATAAAAATGAACACAAATACTTAGTCGACAGTCAACTCAACAACTAATCTATTTTGGCAGGCACATAATACCAACCTTTTGTCTCTCCTTAAGATTATTAAGGTGCTCGTGTGAGGGAGCTACATCGTTTGGGCTTACAATCGGCCTCGATCTACGATCTACATGTACCCTTTCACGGTAGGACCCTTTAATCCGAAAGTAGTCTTAACCCACCCGAATGGGCCCTCTCCAAACCCTCACCTCCCCAAATCCAGCGTTATCTTATCTTATCGGGTGTTCCTAATTTGTTGCCTACTTAATTAGTTTGTCAGTCGAAGGTCGAATAACAAACCAATTAAGGTAGGAGGACGTGGAATTGGCGCCTGTTGAAATTTGAATCAGCTTAGTCGCTCACGAGGTCGAGATGAGATAAAGATAAGATTCCCAGTTGTCCGGATCCAGAAGACAAACGGATGAACTAAACTACAGTACTATGTCTCGGCTACACACTACATACTACAGAATGAAAGGAGAGAAGGATAAAATAGGGCCTACTTCCCGGAAGAAACAATAAAAAAGAATGTACTGAGATTACGGAGATAGCGGCGCATTGTGCACGCTCGCACAGCCTCCCGATATTCCACAGGGTGGCCCGAATCGGTTACGTTCACTAGCTATCTCGCCGAGCCACACTTCCACCCCTAGTTAAATATCTTGAAGATGGCCACAGCAAATACTAACCGTGAAACGGCGAAGTTCGCCAAGTTTGCGCTAAGTTTTGTCTTCAAATCACCATCATCAATTCCTTTATCTATCCTTCCTTTCTTTTAAAGTTCTCACCGATGTTGAGCTCAACATCCACATCCTCTGCACTGTGGAAGGGATAGACGGGCCACTCGTTCCGAAACTTACGCTTCGCATCAGGCCTGATATAGGTGTGTTTGGCGACAGCATTGTTTGGATCTAAAGGCGATGTCAACTCCTGTGCGTTGGTTGAAGCAGTCTTGTTTTTAACCCCTACCCAGATACCACCAGCCATGCCACCGAAGAAACGCAAAATCTCAGACCTTAGTGAAGAGTAAATTACTACGTTCTGCCAGCTAATTCAGAGATTCAAAGGTGAACCCAACAAAGAAGAAGATAAAGCAACTATTGAGTCTTGGGCGGCGGGCGCATATCTCCACATTGAGTCCACAAAACTTGGAGAAACTCGGGTAAGTCCTACTGGTAGCTCTACAAACTGTAAATGGTGTCTAATGGGCTCCTGATTACAGCACATTCCTTTCTCAAGCGCTACCTCCATCACGTTTGCAAATGCAAGAATCAAGGCGATTCCGCTGTCTCTCATATCGGACAAAAAGGACGAACTCATGTCCCTCGGTTTGGAAAAGGGGCCAGAAGAAAATTCATTGACGATTTGTACCACGATGGCACTCATTTCTTTGATTCGAGTCTTTGTATCCTTCTCGGCGCGTATGCAGACACCCTATTACTTTTTTTTCTCACCTTTTCCCCTCAGACAAAGGCAGGGTGTTAACATGGTCCTCTTACATGTCATATCTAATATGGGTGATTCTCACACAGCCTTCGGTATCGTTCCCGAGTTTCGGATTAATGCAACGAAGTTAGAGCAAACAACCACCTCGTATGGAGGAGTTATCGACTATTTGATTGTCAATGGGCCGCCTAGCACTATTAGTAAGTATCCCATACCACTTTGGTTGGACGTTTATACCATTTAACTAATGTTTCCTTGCAGAGTTTCTTCTTGCTTCGCCTCAGCGCGCGTTGTCCAACCTGGACATGAAGAAAGTAAGAAGGGTGAACGAATGAGTGGGTGGTATCAACCGACAGGGCAGTACCGACGACAGGCTATGAAAGATATGGTGAATCCCCATCACCCCCAATTGAGAGGACGATACTCACCGTTATAAACCTGTGTAGCCTCAGCATACGACGTTGCGAAAGAGTGGGGTATCTTCTGCTTCGGGGAGTCAATACAGCGGCGGGAAAATCAAGAGAGCCTCACCTACTCTCTTCGTCGGAGACACAACGCCGCGTTGGATGTCTAGAACAACGACGATCAGCGAACGGGAAGAAAACGACCAGAACGAGAATGGCATAGAATGTTGACGAGCTAGTTTGCTCGACCTTGTCTTTTTGCTATCATTCCTTCACCTTTGCTTTTCTCGTCAGGCCCGGTCTTCTCGCTGAACCAGTTGTTTTATATTTAGAGGAGCTGTGTACGGATTTGGAGGTGAGAATCCATTCATTGTTATTGACGAGCCTATTTTGTTCGCGAGCTGAATGATCCATTCCTGTTTCTTTCTGTCTTTAGGAGATCACATAGAAGCGATTCCACCAAAAATTATTCTCTGTTGATACCTGCTTTAGAGGATCCCGAGCCGAGGTCTGCTGTCATCTCATCTCTTCCTCTCTCTTTGTATCAAACTCAACATTGGTTCATCTCGTCTCAGAGTGCACGCCCATGCAGCCTCGGTGTTAATCAACTTTTGCGAAGGCGTCGAGCGAGACACGCTGTTGCCTTATCTCGATCCGATCGTCGAGCGCCTCCTCGAGTTACTTAACCCCGCGGGTGATCCGGCGCTACGCGCAGGAGCAGGTGATCACGACGTTAGCTGTGGTTGCCGATGCGAGCGAGGTTACTTTCGCAGAGGTGGGCAAGTGCCCCTGGTAGGATGGAGTTGTTGAATGATGAGGCTGATTTGGTTTGTTAGCACTATCCGACGATTATGCCACTGTTGTTGAATGTACTATGGAATTTGGATTGGCCGCATTATAGGAAGCTGCGAGTCAAGGCTATGGAATGTGCAGGGTTGATTTGTGCGTCTCGCGTCGTTTTCGTTCTTTCTAGCGTTGACTGATCCTATCTTCATTAGTTTGTTATTTGACTGTTGACCGACAAACTAATTGAGTTCAAGTTAGGCCTTTTGAAGAAAATAGGCGGTAAGTTACCCTATAACCCGACGGCTCACATGCGCTTTCTTACCTTGTACGCCAGTACCCGCCACCTCTGCTTCGAAGCACGTAAGTTGCAGATAGCTATCGAGGTATGAGTACCCTCTCGATCGCTTTGACGGGATAGTTACTGGCGATAACTCGTAGCCGCTCTCGATTTCGTCAATGACGGGTACGGTGTAACCCTCCCAACCAAGCCCAAACCTGGATCGTCGTGGCTAATGCATCTCCAGCATGGATGAAGACTCGGAGCGGCAAGTATATGCTCTCGATTTGATTCGGTTGATGTAACTGGTCCATTTCCCCCTGGTGTTTCTTTTGCCGAGTTAACCGGGAGTGAATGTAGAAGTATGCTCCCAACCTGTACATATGTAACTCGTGCTCTTATCCTGCACATCTCCTCCCGCCGCAACCACTCCATTCTCCACAGCTTCAAGGTGGAATTTCATTGCACAATGTCTCGGGCAGCAATATTTCAATCAACTCCCCGTGGTCAACAACGTCAATTCTGGGATCATCTCGAATGTTTCCCCTTCCAACGTCAATAATAATAATACTAAACGTAAGTACTGTCCACTTGAACCCATTCTTTCTTATTCTCCTCCCTCATGTAGCCCGCCGAAAAGCGAAGACTTCGCCGCTCGCTCGCACTTCGGTCTTTTCACCGATTACATGTCTGCTTGCACTATCACCGTAGTATACAACAACTCATATTGACGTATACCCCAATATCGCAGCCATACTGCACCTTCTCGTACACAGAAATTGCTCGACATTCTTTGCAACAAGGAAAATTTTCAAGTCCATGCTGCAGGTACTGCGCGAGTCGGAACAGCGCAAATTCCGCCTCGAGAACGTTAAGCCGCTGTCGACAGACCCGGAGAGTCCAGTTCACTCGATTCCCATCATACAATAACACGAGGGCACTTGACTCCATGATTATTGAACATAAGATCTTGCCCAGGGTACGAGAGACTAGAGTTTGGGTGCATGCTAGCGATGTTTACCCGTATGACTAGCTCCTCATCGAACACCTTAAGTATGTACCGAATAAATCTGTTGAGAAAGGAGGAACATTAATTGTCGTAGGTGGATGGGCTATTATTGATGTCAACTAAGAGGTATTTCGTGCAAAATTAGCCACAAGGTCATGAACGACTCATAGCCACTCGCTGTGTGCTGTTGATAAACCGACAAACGATAAATCTTTTGGAAACAGTAGGATTGTAGAGTGTGTACCTCAAAATTCTCAAATTTCATGCATTAAGAATACATACATGACGAATCCTATCTCTTCCCCTTGACCGCGTCTCTTATCACAGGCTCAATGGCGAATGTCTGTTCCTCTGGACTCACATTGAAAGTATTCCTCCATCACGGTTTGAGGGACTCAGGCAATGTCCAGGCGAGTTCTTCGTTTCTTAGCCAAAGGTGAAGGAGATGTCGACTAAAGCAAGAATAAAGGTCAGGAATGAAACAAAGTTAAGAAACGACATCATACGTTTTCTGTGGACTATCGGTGAATCCATCCCTAGCGCGAAATATACTGAGGTTGTTGATATATTGAATGTCGTCTTGATGGAAATCGAGGCCGAGGGAGAACCTTTCACCGAGGAAGTGTGAAGCGTCAAGAGCCTCTGCCTGCGCCTCTGTTATCGGCGGAATTTCTTTCGATCTGGGGAGATGCTGGAAGCCGGTGAGGTGACGGTGGGGGATAATAATCTTTGACTCGAGGTAGTAGAGAAGCGGGCGATGGGTTACCGGCGGACTCGGATCGCGTCCAAATCTAAACAGACTTGTAAATATGATTCAGGGAAACGCACGAATAAATATAAACTCATCCACTGGCCGTGGTTGAGAGAGGATCTGGATCAAATCCGGCCGAGTTGCTGCAAGTTCGTTGTATACCCTATACTTAGTTAGTCTGTCAGTCAACAGTTGAATAACAAACTAATTAAGGTAGGGGTATGGGTTAAGTGGAAGTCGACGTCAAAGGCAAACTGCATCAAATCAAACGGGATGAAGAAGCCCCAAAAAAATGAATTTCCGCAAAAGTGACACATCCCATACAAAAAACATTGATACGAAATTCAGCTCACGTATGTAACGAACAAGGAAAGAATGTCCATAAGAATTAACACGTTCCCGAGAACTGCTTACCATCCCACGAGAAATCCATCAAATAATCGCTAATAAAGTCACCGTCCTCAACCGCCAACGCAGTCCCATACCCACAGACCTCCAACGATCGAAGGTTCCTCCCCCGCATGAAATCCCGCGGCGAATTCGTCCCTCGCACCCTGACCATATCCTTCAGCGCCCGAATGGTAAAGTTATTACATCCAGTGAGCTTCACAAAGTTCAAGTTGACGGAAAGCAAGGGATGTCCGGTCAAAGAATCAACTTTGGAGAGAAGGTCAAGTTCGACGTCGGTGAAACCGGGGCAGTTTATGAGATGTAATTCGGAACTGACGAATATTTGTCGGACGAATGGATCGGTGATGATGAAATTGGCGCGATCGTACCCCTCCAGAATCAGGTTGTCGCAGTGTCCGGGGAGGGGAATTTCATGGCGGAAAGCGCCGCGGGTGAGATGGAGCTTTTGCACTTGAAGAGAGTAGGGGTAGCCAGATGCCAGATCAGGGTATACAGGTCGCGCACGACTACGACCCTTGATGATATCCTCAACCGTATAGTTTTTTAGGGGAGCAATTCCTTCCTTAGGTGAGGTCGTCATCTGGAATGCTGTTTGTAGCGCCCAGTTTACGTCTTGGATGCGTAGATGAGATCTAGAATATTCAGATAAGGACATCAGCATTTTATTGTCTCGAAGCCAGGGTTGGTCCATAGTGAAAGTATATCCCTCAAGAACCATCACGAATATGTAGGAGGGCATTTGAACTTCACATTCGGAGACGATGTTCTCGTCGACGTCGCACGGGTACACAGGGGCTTGTATAGGGGATGACACATCTTCGAAACTAGCGGTGAAAGACGGTAGGGAGGAACTCGCGTATACATTGATGAGAGAGGCGCCGAATGTCGACATATGGGGCTGCAGGAGGTCCATGAAGTCCTTGACATGCGCCCCCTCGGTCGCATCGTCGGGATTGATACCGGAACGGCGTATGAGAGCCACACCAAAAAGTTTGGTAGACATGTCCCCTGAGATGGTTTTGGCGTCGTAATTGCATGTAGGGCTTTTGGAGATTACTCGAGTCCAATATTCCGGAAACTTAAGCAGGATTTCTTTCCACAGAGGATCCACTTCGGCTAAGTAATAGGGGAAAAGGGTAGAAAACGAGGGCTCTTCATCGTTCTCGAGAGACGCTAGGTAGCAGAAGTGAAGTACGAGCTGAAGGAGTTCGGTTGGCAGATACATCCTGGGAGCTTAGGCGAGATGAAGGTTTGGGAAGAGAGCGGCAAGCAACCAGGCCTGTTTAACCGATCTTCATTTGGCTTTGTTTGTCATAAGTATGCTGCAAGTCGTCAGTACTTCAGTCTCCACCGTTTACTTCCCCACCGCTGCCGATAGCAGGGACAGTCCATAACATCACACACATACAAGGTCCAAATACTGCCTGGTATATTTTTATTTCCTTCTCAACCCCCCTGGTATTACAGGATCGGCTCCATGGATGCAGTTCTGTGAGCACAAATCCCTTAAGCTGGAATTCTCAATACTTGCTCAATACGTTCAAGTTGGTGAGCGTTGGCAGTTTGTAAAGATGACACAGCTCTGACATAGGAATTAAAGAAGCAATACTAATCGGAAATTGAATATTTGAATCACATACCATCTTAGCTGTGACTGTAACCCCAACCGCCGCGACTTCGAATTCGTTGAAGACGTAGTCTCATTATTTTCAATACACCATTGTCATGGCCACGCTAGACTACGTCGATATCCAAGTCGGCGCAACGCGCCTGCGCAGCCTCTCAAATATCAAAAATGCCAAGTCACACGGTATCCGCCTCACCCCCAAGGTTGTCCTGCAAGGCTCTTCGAATTTGCTTCAGTGAATGGGAAATTTTCCGGTGATTCGATTATTTATAGAGATAACAATGTGCGGGATGAGACAATAGGTATACATAGTAGAATGTTCGGCTATACTGGACAGACCATCGACGAATTACGGCCAGCCAAAAACAAAAGAGATAAATCCAAAAAAAAAAAAAGGAGAATCAACCCACGTCCACGTCCTCGTCCATCACCGCGTCCAGACCTGGGTTATCGCTTCGGAAGGATACCCTACTGGACGTCACATCGGGATATGCTGCTCTTCTCTCCACTTTGGGTTTGGATGGTCCCTCCATGGGCGAATCGTCCTCATCATGCGGCCGCTTCTTCGAATTACAGGTTAGATGAAGGCCTTGTTTACGAGCGTTATCAGCCAGTGGCCAGTCGGGTTGGGCGAGATGCGTTCGCATTGTTTCTACGAGCCAATTGCGGGTTTCAAGTTGTTGCAGGCTCATTGAAATTCTATAAGCAGGATTCCCGTCGCGAAACAGCCAGGCCATCTCCAGCTGAGCCTCTGCGCCATCTGGTGCTTGCTCAAGTTTAGTGATCATTTGTGTCGCTAATTCTAGAAGTCGCAGATCGTTGGGTTCGATTTTGAGGTAGCGAGCACGGAGATGCACCGTGAGGTCCGCAATCAGCCTATTGAATGGCGCGTTAAAGGTGACTTTGTCAGATAACACAGATTGCATGAGTGCATCTCTCTTGAGCTCGCCGCCTTGATCGTATTTTCCAGCTGAATAGACTTCATCATATTGGCGGAGGAATTTTCTCAGATTATCGGGATGCGTCTGGTTGTGACGCCCATAACAGAGTGCCGTCCAGGTGAGGACGTGGAATGCCGATTCGCGATCGTCAGAAATCTCGTGAACCTTCTTCGGATCTTGGAGAATGGCAGCCGACATGAATTGCCATGTCCCCTGTGTAGACATATAAAGTCAGATCACAGCCCAAAGATGAGTTAAGAATCCTCACTGTGCGCTGAGCCCATCGTGGCCCCTCGACCCCCCCTTCCAAGAGAGAGCAGAGGTCCCAATCAATTAACAACCCTCGATTGCCATGGATCAGGATGTTCCCTACGCTAATATCGCGATGGAGAATCTGAGCATCGAAGAAGGCCGCATCGTGTGCTACAGGAGCCGGCTTTTAGTACATTCGAGTCATAGGGCAACAATAAAAAGACTCACCTTCCATGGCATCCGCGATCGCTGTCACAAGTTCTTTTGTCGATCCGAACGTCTCAAGCCCATTGCCGATCACCTTGAGAGACATCCGAAATAATAGCCATTTTTCTAGAGCCTTGTGTTCCTGGATATTGTCCTTGTCGGCAGGGGCGGACAAATTTGGGGTCATGACTACCTTAAGGACTAGTCCATCCTTCTTCGACCATGCTGGGCACAGAACGTCATTGCCATTGCCGAATGGCGCGATGTTCGGGACCCTACTCTCTTCGAGTAGACGGTATATATCACTTTCTTTCTTCATCCCGGGTGCTTCCACTCGCCAATAATCTTTGACGAAGACAAACTCCTTTGTTACCACATCAAACGCCATCAGTGTACGTGTCATCCTCCCGAAAGGTGACATTCGTTGGTAGGGAGGAGGGTAGGAGATGACGTGAACGTGTTGATTTTGCCTGTTTTCCCGATCGGAAATATTCATGGTGCAGAAATGACTATGAAGGGGATTCTTCGCCTTGATTTCCGCCACTATTTTCGAGCCAACGAGCTCAATTGCGCGCTTGTCAACAATGGGTTCGACAGATGTGTCATGGCCGCGGGTACGGAGCGACGCGTGATCATAGTACCAGATGAATTGACCCAAATAGTTGTCCTCTTTTTTGGTGTAGTCGAAAAGCCTGGTCACGACCATAGCGGAGGGATCCCACCGAAAAAGCCTTGCATATTTGCCGAGGATGATGATACCGAAGACGTGAGTGCGGAACTGGGAACGAGCAATGGCGGTACAATATGTGAGAATCTGACCGCGAGTGATCATCCTCAAGTTGGCGGTGGCCTCAAACGGGTAATCGCCATTGCGATCGGAGGTCTTCTCGTCGTTGTCGACGAAAGGGTCGAATGATTTCCCCGTCTTGGCTTCGATGAAGTATTCGGCTTTATAAAGGTCGACTTTGGACTGGGGTGCCTTAATCCAGTGACTATAATTCAAAATGTCCAGCGATAAATCGTCACGAACAGGATCCTTGGCAGAATGGGTATCAACGATACCGCCCTTTTTGCTAGGGTTAGGATTGAGAAATACCCTGGCACCCTTGACCTATAGCCTAATGAGCGAGAAGGAAGAGAAAAACCAGATATAATTACTCACAATAGGCTCGTACATGTCGGTCTCTCGCATACTCTTTCGCAACTGAGTCCATTTGGGCACGAGGTGAGGAAAGGACGGATAGCTGTGGGTTTGACCATTGATTTTCTCCTGCATGTTAAGATAATGACTGATGAACCACCGAGGATTAACAGGTCCCACAAAGTGGCCCCGGGTCTCCCTAGCGACAGTTTTGTAGCGCTGGTTTCTGTCTTTCTCTTCCTGAGGGGTCGTAAATTGCTCTGTGCCAGAAACCTTGAAGGATCGCGGAGTGGCTCCGCCATGATACGAGTAGGGTGGCACCTTGGCATCATCTAAATAACGGACAGGGGGATTTGGAACGGATGCTGGATGGCAAGGCCATTCTGGCGTCTTTGGGTCTATCATCGTGGTTGGGACGCGACTTGCAACATCACGCGTCATGTGAGCCCTACCTGTCACCGATTGTGTCACACTGATCACGCACTCTCAACTCGCCCTTTTTTCGTTCGGAAACTTGAAAGTGAATGACGGCCACTGTAGCTTTGCTGTAGCTGGCAAAAAGATTCCACCTAGTGCCTGCTAAAACCAAAAAAACGTCAATTCTTCCTTGAAATTCAAAGGAAAGAAAAACATACTCCTCGATAATGGCCCCCCTGAATAAGCCGTGATCGCCGGTATCTGGAACCTTGTCGCGATCTTCACGATTTTGAGGTCTTTACTGTCCCCCACAGATTCCTACAGGAATCCTGAGGAATCCGGTCCATTCCGGTCATTCCGGGGGAATGGATTTTTGGCAGGGGTGTCTGCCACAGTAGAATTGCCATTCCGGGGGAATGCCAGACCGGAATTTGAATTGCACCGGAATTCCGCAGGACTCACCGGACCGGAATGGCAATCCGGAATGGGCAGGAACGGAATCCGGTGCGTTTTGTAATAAAAAAATAAAGTATTAGTAATTTTTATAAGTAATAGTAATTAATTAATAATAGGCGCCCACGGATTGCCAAATCGAGCAACCGCGGTTGAAACGCCGCAACGTCACACATTTGTGACACTAACCTTTCTTCCCATCACCACCACCACCACCACCACCAACGCGCGGCCCCCGTCGCCGTCATCGGGCCCCTGGTCAACGCCCATGCTTGGGCCAAGCCAGGGCGTGCTCGTCGACTCACCGCCGCTCAACGACGCCACCCACCACCACCGCCACGTCACCACACGACGCAGCCCAACGACGCCGCCCATCGCCAACCCTGCCGCCACGTCACCATCCAACTACGGCCCCCCTCGATGCCGCCCATTTCCAACCACACCGCCACGTCACCACCCAGCAACGCCCCCCCAGCGACACCCATACCCCGCCACGTCACCGCCCACATCGACGCGCACAGCCGCCACGTCACCGTCCACATCGACATGCACAGCCGCCACGTCACTGTGGCTGCTGGTGCACCAAACGCCGCCACATCGACTACCACCCATGCCACGTCACCATCGAAGGGTAGCAGCAGGAGGGTAGGGAAGAGAGGACAGATGGCAGGGACGCGACGGGAGGAGGAGGAGGGGAAAAGGGACGACGTACGCATCGTCCCGTGGAATTCTTGTCAACGACGGGGGAGAGGATGGCACCAACGGTGCCCCTCCTTCTTACCCCCGTCGTTCCTGCGGCGTCGTCGAGAGGGGGCAGCGTGAAATCCACACACTGTCCCCTTCGATTGCGTGTACCCCCCTCATTCGGGGGGATCATTTTCTTCCCCCGCCGTCTCCTGCCTCCTCTACCCCCTCTCCCTCTCCCCCCCGTTGTTGAGGGGGATTCTTTCTGGTTGCCGTCGACGAGGGGCCTACCCGCCACCCCTCTTCTACTGTGTTTACCCCCTCGATAACAGGGGGGTCCTCCCTGTGGCAATGTATGCCCTACACGCCCCCTCTTTCCCTCCCTGTATGTACTTAGTTTAATAATTGTATTCCGTAAATTAAAAATAAATTAAAATTTATATATTATATGTGTTTCATAAACTCCAAAGGCATGAAACAGGGTCCTTACAATCAATAAGTAATTACATAGTATTTATAATTTAAAAATATACCTTTTATGGTAATTCTTGTGGATTCCAGTCCATTCTAGTCAATTCCTGTGAATTCCGATCCATTCCAGTCCATTCCTGTGGATTCCGGTGGATTCCTGTGCAAATTCCTGTCTATTCCTGTCTATTCCCCAGGATTCCTGTCTATTCCTCAGGATTCCTGTCCATTCCCCAGGATTCCTGTGGGAATCTGTGGGGGACTGAAAAGTATTGCTGATCAGTCACAATAGAGTTTAACTCAGCAAGAACTGATGATCACAAGTAAAACAAATGTATAATGCTTGTTTATGGCCCAATGCCCAAACATATTGTCCCAGGTGTCCCAGACAAGGTAGGAAACCTATACTACAAGGTGCTACTGTGCCCAGACGCCCTGAGGCATGCCAAAACACCAAAATGTGGATGCAACCAAAATACAAGGTACACAAATGAAATAACTACACTACGTATTATATATCACCAGAAAGGTCTTGTTGAGGAGATTCTGGATCATCAAACCAAATTACGTAAAATGTACTCTATCTAAAGATATAAGCGAAATACTCCTAAAATGTCCGTTTATACATAAAGTGTCCATAAGTGTTATATCACAATTCTAACATATAATATAAAAACTGGTGAAATGTTCATATCTCCATGGATACTGGTCCAAAAAATATGATTCTGGTACTGTTAGTTTTAGCATTTTAATCTCATTAACCCTTTGTATGGATTGTGTAAGGATATCCTTCTTGTGTAAGGTAAAACAAAGGTAAAACATAGTATTTCAGAAATTACAACATATAAACAGGTGCCTGATTATCTAATCATTACATAGAATGAAGGTAGAGAAAAGTGTGGTTGTGTTGGCACCAGAACCATGTGAATCTGAGCAAAACTGATTAAGTTATGATTTCTTTGAGAATACATATCCTGGTGATAGTGATGGTGATGATACCAAGTCACTCCACCAACTCATGCACCAGAACACCTTGTTTTGAAGAATTCATAACTTAATGAGCTTTGCTTGGATTCACATGATTCTTGTACCAATGCGACCACACTTTCATTCTATGTACTTACAAAAAAAATAAAAAGCCTTGGCATTGTGCCTGGCACACGATTTGATGAAAATTGGCATTTTATAGCTTCAAATGTATTTTTTCAGGACATATTATATACTGTTAGATTCATCTGAATGAGAAAAATCCAACCATCCCATTTTCATTACATAATTCACATGGGAAGACAATCTCCACAGGCAAATACCGCATTTTTGATCATGATCCGTGCAGAAAAACATGATGGCAGTGATGTTGGGTCATAGGTGGATTCACATGGAGTGGCGGTGAAGGGATCATTATGTAAGGCGGGGAAGTGGGTTAGTAATGCGATATTATCCAACCA
>Ga0307517_10010578_pt1 | contig 12900 bp, 16 predicted proteins | sample 23_EM_MG_FD_194515 | JGI IMG/M metagenome (GOLD analysis project Ga0307517, IMG submission 194515) | Populus trichocarpa ectomycorrhiza microbial communities from riparian zone in the Pacific Northwest, United States - 23_EM | ecosystem: Host-associated > Plants > Roots > Unclassified | place...
GCACATATCAAATGCTTAATATGGGGAGGATGCGCTGGCATATATACATTTTATCCCGACTGGGCTCTTCAATCTTCACCTGGTCGTCCCAGATCCGGACCTTCAGCGAGCTTGTACTGAAATTATAAAATCTCTGCCATATAAGATTTTCTCGCCCATTCCCGATTGATATATTTGGAGGGGATTTTTTTCGACGCAAGTCAAGCTAGGACCAAGCTAGGTCATTTCCGGAGTCGGTGTCAGTCGCAAATATATCTCGATGTCGACAACAACAACCGTTCAAGATGTTTCCACCTTTGCGGGCACTACTCAATTCCTAACGCGAACTTCGATGATCGAGCTCTATTTGGATCTTCTTAGTGGTCGCATACCCGGCGGGACGCTTTCTTGTCATCTGGATTTCACATTTTCTTACTTGCGCTCTGCGAAATGAAGCGCGAATACACCCTAATGGCGATCTTGAACGAGAACATGCGGAAGTGGTTCGGAGTCTTAAGCCTAAAAATCAGCCGTACTTTGATAACTCACGTTTTGAAACTCGCGACAGTTTATTACCTGCAAAAGGTCGTAAGGAGATGATACTAGAGAAACTTGGGTACGATTAATGGCTTCCCCGCGACCAATCTGTCTAATATTTATTAGGAGGTATGAAGAAGTTCGACGACCGCTTATCTTACCCAGGAGATCCTGATTTTTTGTCAGTTTCTCTGATTTTTACAGGCATTATTTAGCTGACTTGAAGAATTCCAGTGTTAAATATCTTGCTTAGCAGAAGAACAGTGTCCACCTTCAAGATATTCATTCGATTCATACGGTGATCATACTGTGATTTCCCTCGAAGCTCGTGTGTGGCACTGACCTGGTTTTTGTTTCGTGCACGAATTCTCCCCCGTTGTCTTTGAGAATCCCAAGTGCTCTTCGTCAATACGTACATTCGCTGGCAATTCGCCGATGCTCAATCTCGCCGACGTCGATTCCAATGCCTAATGTAAGTTAGTAATCCTATTTGGCTCGTCATGCGCACTTATTGTGCCCATTAGAAAGAAGTGATGATTTTATCATTTTTGAATTCCACCAGCTTCTCCTGTTCTCAAGTATCCTAAATTTGCAAGGGAAAACATTATTGCTCCCTCAACAACGGGCCCCTCTTGAACGGCTCGACCACCTTGAAATCCAGGGGAGGCGGAATCGCGTTCTGATTCCAATATATTGTCCCATGCCTCAACCAATGCGCATACGTCCCCGGCACATCATCCGAGCCCACATGCTTTCTCCACAACGACCCCAGCGTCTCTCCAAACATCCTCAAAATCAATCCATGAGCCAAGTTACACCCGAAACTCTTCTGAAGGCACGCTTCGACGATCTCTTTTGCCTGTTTCTGTTCCTTGTCTTCCATCTCGCCTTCTTTCGGAAGCGAAAGCGACATCAAATAGAACGCCTTCTTCCCGTCCCACCCAGTCATGTCGTCGATGAGCTGCGAACCCATCAGATGCTCGATGTTATACACGTGCTCCGCGACGTATTTTGGGCCGTTCCAATCGTCCTCTTCGTCGATAAGTCTATGGCCTGTGCCTGAACCACATAATCTGCCAATATCCAACTAACCTCTTCCGGGCCAATCGTCCCCCCTTCCTCCTCGATCGTAAACGAGTCCCATATCAGCGGAACGCCCTTCAACAATGGACTGCTCAGTGCTGTGCATTCCCTCAGTGCTCGTCTTTCCGCCGTCCGCGGCCCACAGCTCCAGCAAAAGCCGGTGACTTCGCTCAAAGAGCGGATTATTCCGACCACAGGCAAGGAAATAATTCATTAGATTGCGTCCCTCGACGCCGCCAACATTGTACGAGAGGACCTCAAACCGTGACGCAGGATCGCCGACCGTCTCGTGCCGTAGGCAGTCCAAATCGCCGATCCGCATCACCCCTACGTCCGCGTACACCCCGCCGTAGTTGAGCAGCAGCGGAAACCGGACAAGGTCGGATGTGTGCTGGGGAGCGTAGTCGCCGCCGATGGTGCCGTCGATAAAGGCACGGGGGAAGGTTCCTGGGTCTGAGATATCGAGGAAGTTGGCGACGTTCAGGGGCGAGGAGGGGCGGCGGTCGATGACACGGATCGTCCATCCTTGTTTGGAGCAGCGCCGGTGCCATGCACGGATGTTGCGCTGCGAATAGGGGTGCATGTGCGTATAGCCAGTGTGCCAAAAGAACCAAATGTTCTTCTCTTTGCAGACGGGCTTTGGATGCAAGAGATTATAAGGTGTGATCGCATCTCACCAAACCATTTCACGAGCTTCCGCGTGTCCAGATTCTTGTAAAGCCAGGTGAAATCAGTGGGTTGATGTTGACCAGAAAGCTCTGTCAATATTCGACGTGTTGTCGTTGGACTGTCAGTAGCTCCCTACGGAGGGCGTCTGCGTCGCGATATGTCTCGGAACGTTCGTTTGCAAGCTGTTACTAACCGACTGCCATGTATGCCCTAGATGCCACGTCTCCGCCGCAAAAGAAGATTCAACTTGAACTCGACATCGGCGAGACCCAGAACCAGTGAAATGGTGCGAATTGACGAGGAGAACTTGCATGCATTTGGAGAGCCCGAAGAGAAAGACTTTCGTTTGGTCGAGTAGTAAGAAATATCGAGAATTGAACGGCCAGGTAGGATTACGAAGAAGCTCGACAACCAGAAGAGGAAGATACAATCAACTTGTGCTCAAAGAGCAGACTCCAGGAGCTCAAGAGCAACATTGGCGGGTTCTATTAGACTGACATGCAGCGTAGAATGGGATGAGACATTTCATCGAGGCTGTAGCTGGTTGAATCCTCAAGTACAATATACTGAGCGACAACAAGGCTTCGGGAAAACAAAGAGCGACGGTACTGATAGGAAATTCGTCACGATGAGAGGGCTCACTATTCGTGGCTAATACAGGGCAGTCCTTGATGATATTAGGTGACGGTGAGTCTGAAGCAGTCCATTTGAGTAAGAAATATTTAGACGATTAAAAAGCGCATACCACCCGTAGTAAAGGTCTGGCCACTCCCAAGACAAACGAGGTCATAGTTTCGGGCGGTGGATCGACGTCCAGGATACCTCATGTGTTGAATACCATTGATCGTCATTAGCCACCCGGGGTTGTAGCGCGTGGTGTAAGTCGATGTGGCTGAGAGTTAGGCCACGTCTATCTGGTTATACCGAGAGGGGGCCTCGTTAGCGACACCAGGGGAATGTGACGAGCAAATAATCACGGTTTCTAGATCTCTGACCAAGTGACTATGATAAAATCGCAGAAAAATAGACACCCAAAATGTAATGAAAAAGATGGATGGATGGACGTGAAGGGAAGATGGAGTCAAAATTAGAAAACCATTGAAAAACCCATACCTCAACACTGCATGGGTGAATGAGATGGAGAGAGCGGGCAAGCTGGACCGGTAGTCATCTCCGTACCTTTGGTAGCCGACAACTTCGCGTACAACAGCGATTGAAAAATGCGTGAGCTTTTGCTTGATGAAGCTACGGTATAGGGCAAAATGGATGCTCGGTAGAGGATCAGTCCTCACCAGGTAAGCGCTGCATGGTGGCTCGATTTTCTCGATCGTATGGCCCGAGAGTGCGGTACTTGCGGATGAAGAGGGATGCCAACACACGTCCAACTGCAGCACAGAGCGCTGTCAAGAGAGCCGGGCTTTAAGATTATGTGTGGCTGGTATCGCAAGGCTATAGAGCATGGAAGATCCGGTGGTGGCTGGATATCGTACTCCAATTTTCACCAGCAGCAGACGCTGACACTAGCGGACCTCGTTCCCCTCTAGCGCGCGTGTTCTTCAAAAGCTATTCCCCCTCCTCTCTGACCTGATTTCAGGGATATTGTCGTTCGTCCGGGTTTTCCATTACCCACCGGATTTCGTTTTTGGTTTGGTGGGGGATTTATTGAACAGGGCGCGAAACTCCTTGGACGATTTGGAGGGAGAGCTAGTGTCTTCGACTTCCGGAACGTTGTCAGAAGGGAGGTTCTGTTGTTGAAGACGGCGGTGATGGTGGTGGTAGTGGTCTTCATGCTACGCTGCCGAGTGGGCGAGCTTTGCGGTGTAGACGGCTGGCGGGGGGGGGGGGAAAGAACCCTTTCGGGCTTCCTAGAAGCCGCCTTTTGGAAAGAGAGCCGGTAACTTTAGAAGGAGAACCGCCTGTGGAGGGGGTAGGAACAGCGGAGGCACCCGTAACCGTAATAACTTCCCTTTCCTGTTCCTGCTCTACCGCAAAAGCGGCATAAGTCTCCGACTCGTTCCTGTGGTGATGAGGATGGGGAAGCAACGAAAACTTTCTCTTCTCCTCGACCACCGGCGTTGACGTTGACATTGACTCCTCTTTGAACCTCTGCCTCTCCTTCCTTCCCTCGCTCCAGCTCCTTCCTCCGCTCCGTCATATACTTCGTATTGTCCACCACCTCAATCTTCCCGTCCTTCTCGAGGTTCTTCTTCACCTTGACCTCTTCCAAATTGCTCACTTCATCGCCAACTTCTTGTTGTTCCGAACTCCTCTTCCTCAGTTCCTCTTCTGTGAGCTTCTGGTCCGACTTGTGTCGTTTCCCGTCATCCCGATTCGCGGGGTGTGGTTGCAGTTGTGGTGGAAACTGCTGCAGCGGCGTCGAACACCCCCATAGTGATTAACCCCCGACGACGGCACCGCAGTCTGTATCCCCGGCGCATAGCCCTCAACCGCATGCGGCGCAGGGATCCGCATGGTCGTGTGCGGATCCTCATCTCTGAACATCGCGTATGAGATGCACGTATACGGGCTACCGCTTCGAGAAACGGAGGAACACCTGAACCGCACACGTGGAGCGGTATGGCTTGAGTATAGGTGACAGTTTCGAGCGTGTAAGTGTAGCGGATAGAAGACTCAGTGGTTGTTGTTGAATTCCCAGAGGGAGCTCGAGGACGGCTGATGGTGGTTCTGCTACTGGTGCTGGTGCGACTGTTATCGTGGTCGCTATGGAGGGAGAAACGGGTTCGGCTGCATTCATAATCGAGTGTATAACGATGGGGTCCGAAAGTGGTTGTTCCTCGTGATCATGGAAGAGAAATCGGAGGAAGGGCGCGTGATGGTAGTGGCGGTGGCGATGTCGCATTCTCGTGGGTTATTTGGGGGAGACTGACGGATTATAAAAGAACGCCTTTGTGCTTTCGTGAAACATTCAGACACTACAGTTGTGTACAAATAAGATGGGTTCTTACCTGGCTCGATCTCCAATTCCTCCAGCACGCGCAAAGCTTCCTTGCCCAGCTCTGACCAAAACCACCCGGAGTCCATGAAAGCCCTAATACGGGTGCCGAGCCCATCACGGATGGCGATACACCGTTCAAACAGACAGCTCGCGTTCTTTGGCTCCCATGTGCGTTTTGGAGACTTGGAGCTCCGACTGATTGGCTGCTAGCTTTGTGGATGACGAAAAAAGAGCAGAGTGGTCCTATGAGAAATGGTTAGACTGGGGTCAAAGGTGGGGGTTAAAATGAACCCACGAGAAGGCGATGATGTGGACTCTCTCCCAACAGACAGGTGAAGCGAAGACGAAGACGGGAATCGGAATTCGCTGATGGTTCAGGAGGAGCCTGCCCCACTTTTCTTCGAGTTGCCTTGATCAACCGGGTGACCCTGAACAAAAAAAAAACAATATAAAACATCAAAAAAAAATTTAAAAAAAGGAAGACGCATACCGTTTGAGAGCCTCGTCAATACCCGCCAGCGAACCTGCAACCAACATGATAATATGGGACCCAGGCGGCGGCAAGGCGCTGTGTACGCGGTGAACGAAACCAAGGAGACATTTGAAGGCTCGAGGAGCTGGGAGAGATTGGAATAGCGACAAATTAAAACGACTGCTTACCTCAGCACATGATGTCACAAATATCCTTCCTAATTTACATCAAGCACTGACATTCCCTACAAAGTACAATGCCTGTCGCGGGATTGCGATATGGTGTGAGGACTGGGATCACGGACTTCGAAATTTTAACAGAAAATAATGTTATAAGTACCAGCAGCAAACCAGCAGTGCTGCATTAAGGCTTAGGTGGCACACCGTCACGGACAGAGAAGGCTAAATTCAAGACGCGTAAAAAGTACAATCCTGTCACCATTTAGTGTTTACAAGCTAGAGATAACGAGTCATTCTATAGAAATGGCTCGGAAATCATAACGACAACAAGGCTTCAAGAAACAAAGAGCGACAGTACAGATAGGAAATTCGTAACGATGAGGGGACTCACGATTCGTAGCAAGTACACTGACGGTATTAAGTGACGGTGAGCCTGAAGCAGTTCATTCGAGTTTTTAGAACGATTAAAAAGGGCATACCATCTGTAGCACTTACAAGACAGAAGGCCCGACCTGATCGGTACAGGTGATGCTTTCGGGTGATGGACCGACGTCGAGGATATCTCATGTGTTCAATTTCATTCGGTGTCCGCGTGCTATTAATTGAGGTCGATCAGTGGATGTGAGAGATTGCTAAAAGGACTTACCATTCGGATTAGCCACCCGGGGTTGTATTGCGTGGTGTAAGTCGATGTGGTTGAGATTAGGCCAAGTCTATTGCTGTTTATCCCGAGAGGGACCTCGTTAGCAACATCAGAGCAGATATTCACGATTTGCAGACCTCTGACCAAGTGATTACGATGAAATTCCAGAAAAATGGACATCTAAAGCGAAATGAGAAAGATGGATAGACTCAAAATGTCGTCACAAGAAGATAGAGAGTGAAAACCCATACCTCAACACTGCATGAGTGAATGCGACGGGGAGAGAAGGCAAGCTGGACCGGTAGTCATATCCGTACGTTTAGCAGCCACACAGGCAAAGCCTCCCCCTCCACCGCGCATTTTCTTGGCCTTCCTCGCACCAGGTGCAGGCACCGCCGCCCGCGACGATGAGAGGACGCACGGTTAGTTAATAGTGGTGTTAGGGCTTCAATTTCTGTGCCCCCGAACCCAACCCAAGACCAAGGGCGCCAAGATCCGCCATCACCACCCCCACCGGCGAACCCGCAAACCCCCGCATCCTTCGACCTGACACCCCGGGGTGACACGCTCAAAATCTCTCCGACTTGATCTCACGAAGATCTTCGTTCGTACGCATTTCTATTCCCCATCGAATTTCGTTTCGCGGGGATTTAACGAACAGTGCTTGAAAGTCCGTCGGCTTGGAAGAAGAGCTAGAGCCACTGTCTTCGACATCCGAGTGGTCGCTAGAGGGGAGGATTCTGTTGTTGCAGGCGGTGGTAATGGTGGTGGTGGTAGTGGTGGTGTTGGCGTTGGTGGTGGCCTTCGTGCTACGCAGCCGCGTGGGTGAGCCGTGCGGTGTCGACGGTTGGCGAGGGCCAAAGAGCCCTTTTAGGCTTCCGAGGAAACACCTTTTCGAAAGAGAACGGCTTTGTTTCGGAAGCGAAGCAGTACCTTTGGGAAAAGGAGAACCGCCTTCGGGGTAGAAACAGCGGAGGCACCCATAACCGTAACAACTACACGTTCCAGTTCCTGCACTACCACAGGATGCCGAATTGCAACCTCGGCATGAGTCTTTGACTTGTTCCTGTGGTGATGATAATGGGGGAACAACGAAAATTTCCTCTTCTCCTCCTCGACCACTGGAGTTGACGTCGACGTTGACTCCACGTGGGGCGGTATGGCTTCAGCAAGGGTGACTGTTTCGAGCGTGTCAGTGTTGCGGATGGAAGACCCAGCGGTTGTTGTCGAATTCCCAGAGGGTGCTCGAGGACGGCTGATGGTGGTTCTGCTATTGGTGTTGGAGCGACTGTTGTCGTGGTTGCTATGAAGGAAGAAACGGGTTCGGCTGCATTCATAATCGAGTGTATACCGACGGTGGAGACGGCAGATCTGCAGGGCACGACACCAAGGACGGAGGCAAGGAGCGACGATGATTGTGTGGCTGGTGATCGGACTGTACAGTACCTGATCCGTAATCTAATCTAATCCGATCCGACATGTTTCCCTGATCCAACGGGCTCCGAAAGCAGTCGTTCCTCGCGATCATGGAAGAGGAAGGGCGTGTGATGGTAGTGGCAGCGGCGGTGTCGCATTCTCGTGGGTTACTCAGGGGGGAGACTGACGGATTATAAAAGAACGGCTTTGTTCACATTCATAAGCTACAGTTGTGTATAAATAAGATGGGTTTTTACCTGGCTCGGTCGCCAATTCCTCCAGCACGCACAAAGCTTCCTTGCCCACCTCTGACCAAACTCACCCGGATTCCATGAGAGCCCTGATACGGGCGCCGAGCCCATCACAGATAGCGATACATTGTTCGAACAGCCAGCTCGCGTTCTTTGGCTGCCATATGCGTTTCGCAGGCTTGGAACTCCGACTAATTGGCGCTGCTGGCTTTGTGGACGACGAAAAAGATGCAGAGTGGGCCTCCGAGAAATAGTTAGACTCGGGTCAAAGGCGGAGGTTAGAATGAAGGCGAGACAAGGCGATGGTGTGGGAGACTCTGCCCTAAAAGACAGGACAGGGAAAGCGAAGACGAAGATGGGAATCGGGATTCGCTAGTGGTTCAACGTTCAGGAGCAGTGACTCTCCGATATTGCCTGCCCCAATTTTCTTCGAGTAGGACGCCTTGATCAACCGGGTGACTCTGAACAAAAAAACAACATGAAAAAGAAAAAAAAGAGGAAGATGCATACCGTTTACGGTTTGAGGGCCTCGTCAATACCCGCCAGTGAGCCTGGGACCGACATGATGATATGAGACCAAGGCGGTGGCGAGGCGACTGCAGTGATTTGACCGGTAAACAAAGGCAAGAAGACATTCGAAGACTCGAGGAGAGGCTCGGAGAGATTGGAATCTATTGGAATAGCGATGGCATGGACAAACTTCAACGACTGCTTACCTCAGCACATGATGTCACAAACCGGCAGCCTCCCCAATTCCTCGTCATACATCAAGCATTGACATTCCCTACAGAGTCAAATAACAGTCCCGGGATTGCGGTGTGAGGACTCGAATCATGGACTTAGAAATTTCAACAGAAAATAATAGGGTGGCACATGGAGAGAGAAGGCTAAATGCAAGATGCATAAAAAGTACAATCTTTTCACTATCTATGTAGTATTTAAAAGCTAGCGATAACAAGTCATACCATAAAAATGGCTCGGTAAGACGAAGATGGGTCAAAGGAATCATAACGGCTCGGATGGAAAACTGCATAGGTCCCGGATAAGACAGGAAGTACTTCCGTGGTTAGAGGTCACTGGAGACTACAAAGACGGTAGTATTGTGTGAAAACAAAAAAAAGAAATAGTCTGGTGTGTTCTCATAGACCTAAAGATGAATACATTGCTATTCAGGAATAAAATCGATATAAGTAGAATTATCCCCCAAATAGAAACTCTAACGTACGTGAATGTTGACGTTATGTACATATGCACGGGGATGCACAGTCCGAGGGGCCGTTGCATGGGGACCCGGCACAATCGTCATGTTTACGGACTAGAACAAGGCGACAATTCAGTACTGGAGATACAATATTGGCATCAACTGACAGTAAGGAGGGGTCTTTAGATACATCTGAGCAGCAACAATGAGTATAACGATACAGCAATGTGCTCACGACGCCACCAAGAAATGCATCATTCTTGTCTGGGATTATATCCGAGATGGGGGATAAATATCCTGGAGAGGCTGACAATGAGGCTGGCGGCCCGAGCATGACTGAGGCTGATGGTGCGAACATAACTGCGGTGAAAAGAGGTTTGAACAACATCGCAGAGGATAATAACTTACCGGGGGACAAGCTGGGAGGTTGATCATAATGCTCATGCTTCTTAAGGGCTCAAATGAATATTACTGGCGATACTACGCTCATTTGTGGTATGTAAGTTGAACGAGCGTTCATTGGTTGGTTGATAGCCTGTCGATGAGGTTTGGATTCATTGTCTCGGTTAGAACCCAGCAATTCGGGGATTCTAAGATTTAGTCCTTATGCCATATCAAATGTATCCCGATTCATTTCCCTCTCTCCTCAATTTATTTGTTTTCGGAACTAATGATTTGGGAGATACACCCATAACTAGACCCACAACGTGTGACTGACCGTCGTCCCCGCCATCGGTGCAGCCACCAGCCCAAAACCAGAAAACTACATTCGCCAGAGAAACAACCTGCCAGATGTACACCCCAAAGCTGCCAAGATCCCTATGTCTTCCGTTCGTCGTACATGCATTATGACAGAATGTGTGAGCAATGCTAAACACAAAGTGAAAAGTCCCCCAGCGATTTGAATCACGATTATCACAAACTTGTTTGTTGACTTCGATACTAAGAAAGGGCGACGTCATTTTGATGACGAAAGAGTGGTAATCTGACGGAGAAGCCAGGGGAATGTCCGAAGAACTTGGCATAACGAAGGCAATGGTCTGTCATAGGACTGACTTCGATAGCAAAAATAGAATAGTTGAGAGGCCACTGCCCACACCTAGTTGATGGACGTCGCTTGCCAGCTCTGGAGTTCATCGATTCACGTGAACAATTACTATTTTAGTTTCGACTACCGACATAAGTAATCCTGCTCATATTCCATTGAAAATGAAGGTATTTCGTAGAGGCGTAAAAAGTACAAAATTGTCACTATTTAGTGTTTAAAAACTAGAGATAATGGGTCATATGAAATCATAACGATGGAAAGCTGCATAGGTCTGGGATAAGACAGGAAGTACTTTCATAGTTAGTAGATGGTCACAGAACACAATGACGGGAGTAGTGGGGAAATTTTTCTCTTGAGAAATATCCTGTCGGGTCAGTTATCATGGTCCTACAAAACATTTCTATTCAGAAACAAAATTGATTATTGGAATGACATGGAAATATATAGACTGACCCGGACTCGAACCGACGTCATCAGCTATCATGACCGACGCTCTACCATTAAGCTATCAGTCTTAGTGGTAGATTCCGCCCCAGGGGTTCATTACTCCCCTGTCCTGTGGGGTTAGCACAGAGGTCCGAGAGAACCCAGTCCAACATTGATATAAGTAGAATTACCGTAGAAATAGAAACTCTAACGTACGTGAGCGGGGGTGTTACACACGCACAGGAGTGGACAGTCTGAGCTGGTATCACATGGGGCCCCCACACAACCCTCATGTTGACGGACTAGAACGAGGCGACAACTCAGTACTGCTGGACACAAGATATGGGCATCAACTGACAGTAAGGAGGCGTCTTTAGATACGTCTGAGCAGCAACAGTGAGTATAAGGATACAGTAGCCAATAGCAATGTGCTCACGACGCCAGTAAGAAATGCATCATTCTTGTCTGGGATTATATCCGAGATAGAGGGTAAATAGCCTGGAGAGGCTAAGGCTGGCGGCCCAAACATGGCTGAGGCTGACGGTGCGAGGTGGGCTGAGGCCGACAGCGCGAACATAACTGCGGTGAAAAGAGGTTTGAACAACATCGCAGAGGCTAATAAAACCGGGGGACAAGCTGGGAGGTTGATCATAATGCTCATGCTTCTTAAGGACTTAAATGAATGTTACTGGCGATACGCCCATTTGTGGTACGTAAGAGTTGAACGAGCGTTCATTGGTTGATTGATAGCCCGTCGATGACTTGGATTTATTATCTCGGCTAGAACCCAGCAACTTCTAACCCAGGATACGTCGGCTTGCCATCATGAAGCCGGGGGTTCTAAGGTTCAGTACTCAGTCCTCATGCCAAATTATCAATGTATCCCGATTCACTTCCCTCTCCTCGATTTATTCAATGGCCTCCGGTTATACAAATATTTTTCCCGCAAAAAATACAGCCCCAATTTGAAGTTATGCAACGATCAATGCACGAAATGGAATTCGCAACCGTGGACAGTGGTCTTTGTGCCATTTATCTCATGATGAGCTCGTCAGGAATTATACCCACCGGAGTACAATATTCATACGGAGGGCTCCCATCTAATCACTAGTCCTCCAAAACCCTGAGATCCTGCTGTGCCCGAATCGAACAAGACCCATCGAACGATACCTCGGGTCTGGACTCCATTCGCCTTAGTTTGTTCTCGGAACTAATGGCTTGGGAGATACGGCCGACAAGTCCCATAACTAGACCCATGACCTGTGACTGAACGAGATAATCAGCCAACATCCGACTAACCTCTTCCGGACCGATCGTCCTCCTTCCTCGATCGTAAACCAGTCCCATATCAGCGGAACCCCTTTTAACATACCTGGTTCTATTAGACTGACATACAGCGTAAATTTGATGAGAGGTTTCATCGAGGCTATAACAGGTTGAGTCCTCAAGTACAATCTATTAAACGAGGACAAGGCCTCAGGAAAACAAAGAACGATGGTATAGATAAGAAATTCGTAACGATGAGAGGACTCACCATTTGAAGCAAGTACATAAGCCTCGTTGGTAGTAAGTGACCGTGAGCCTGAAGCAGTTCATTCGAGGTTTTAGTGAGTATTTAAACGATTCAAAAGGGCATATCATCTGTAGTAGGAATCGGCCATTCACAAGACAGAAGGCCCGACCTGATCGGTGCCTTCGAGCGATGGACCAACGTCCAGGATACCGCCTGCTATTAATCGAAGTCGATCATTGGATGTCGTCTACCTTGGAGATTGCTAAAAGGACTTACCATTCGTATTAGCCACCCGGGGTTGTATTGCGGTCGATGTGGTTGAGATTAGGCCAAGTCTATTGTTGTTTATCCCGAGAGCGACCTCGTTAGCAACATCAGAAGATAATCACGATTTGCAGAACTCTGACCAAGTGATTACGATGAAATTCCAGAAAAATGGACATCTAAAGCGAAATGAGAAAGATGGATAGACTCAAAATGTCGTCACAAGAAGATAGAGAGTGAAAACCCATACCTCAACACTGCAT
>Ga0307517_10010579_pt1 | contig 12900 bp, 9 predicted proteins | sample 23_EM_MG_FD_194515 | JGI IMG/M metagenome (GOLD analysis project Ga0307517, IMG submission 194515) | Populus trichocarpa ectomycorrhiza microbial communities from riparian zone in the Pacific Northwest, United States - 23_EM | ecosystem: Host-associated > Plants > Roots > Unclassified | place...
TTCAAAACTTTTAGTGGTTTGAGGATTTACTACCCTTTGCATGAATAAACATTACTTTTGAAACTGGAAACAGAATCGATTCTCTGCTTGCGGGTGCAAAACATGTCTCTGCAGAATGCACATGTACTATTTCCTTGCAAACTGACAATCTTATGAATCTTAGATTCAGGAAAACGTCAAACTGAAATCCATGGCATTAAACTAGAATATGCTTTGCATGCCTGTAAAATCACTCTTCTTCTTTTTCATTTAACTATGCATATTATTACTTGCTTAGAACATACACATCAATAACTTGGAAAAACATGGATGAATCTTAAGAATTTAAAGTAATTAGAAGTTCTCGCATTCAACCTCGTGATATAATGGATGCTGCCCTCAGGCACTGCACCAGGCTAACTGATATCAGAAAAGGTGAATCTGATAATATTAACAAAGCAAAACAATATAAAAAAAAAAAAAAATTATTTTTTAAAAAATTATTTTTTTCCAAAAACATTTTTAAAATACAAAAACAAACATAATTAAAAAATAAAAAATAATATTTTTTTATTTTTAAAAAAATATTTTTAATATACATAAACAAACATAATTGAAAAATAGTTGCTACAGTCTACAGAGCAGCTCAATCAAATTGAGACCATCAAAGCACTTTCAGCCAAGGTATTTGTCAGTCAATATGTTCAAACTTCAAATGCTGTCGGTTGTTTTTATATTTTAAAAATATTTTAAAAAAATTAAATTTTTTTATTTATTTATTTACTTCAAATTAATATTTTTTTAGTATTTTTAGATTATTTTGTTGAGTTAATATAAAAAATAAATTTAAAAAAATAAAAAAATATTATTTTGATACATTTTTTTTAAAAAAAAAACTTTAAAAAACAACCACAACCACTCCCAAACACACTTTTAAAAAAACCTGTTTGAAATTATGATAACGACGACGGTTCAAAGTGTTTTTCGCTTAGAAATACATTAAAATAAAAAAAATTATTTTTTAAAATTTATTTTTAACATCTGGACATTAAAATGAAAATTTTCATTTTAAAAAAAATAAAATTTTTAAAAATACAATTTACACCACATTTCCAAACACTTTCTCAAACTTGTCACACAAAGCCGTAATATTTTTTTTTATCTTACATGTTCAGGAAAAAAAATACCTAACAATGACTTGACAATAAATCTTTAAGATTAATGAAAAGCAGCTGGCGTCCTCGGAACTAGCCAATTTATATATCTCACAAGCTGTGGGAAATTACAAGTACCGTTTCCTGTTCAACACTTGTGGAAGATTCGTCATGTGCATATCTGCCTAGGTTTTTTTTTTTTTGACAGAGAAGCATGTAGCATTTCCCATCGATTAGTGTAAATTGGTTAATGAGCCTGATTTGTTTTGTTATTTTCATGCAACCAGAAGCTAGCCATCTCTCTCCATCTCGGACCATAGAAAACGAATCAAAGATTACAAATTTAATCATTATTTACAAAGTATTAATAAAAATATTACCAAAACCATACAGTATAAAAAAGAACAAGCTGGGTTTATCAGCAGGCACAACTAACAACATATTCTCAAATAACCATCTTCAGATCCAACTACAAATAATCGTGAGAAAGGAAGAATACTTATGCTCGATAATACTGAGACGTTTTTTGTTCCATTATCTGCCGCATATAGTTTCTGAGGTGTGATCCGCTGCTGCCCATCCTGCCAAATGGAATTCATTGAGAACATCTTAGAGAGAGAGAGAGAGCAATGCATTGACGAGAGTTGATAAAGTGCATCTGATAAAGATCTGGGCAATTCTAGGTTAATTATCAGAAGCACTTGTCTATTGGCGGCTTTTAAGAAATCATCAAAACAAATTAACTATTACTACTATAAATATCAGAACAAATTAATCATATGGCACTTGTCTATTTGGCTGCTTTTACCAATTCCGTTCCAATGATTAAAAATTAAATCACTCAGAAAGCCTGATAGTTCCATCATGTTTTTCAATGAGGTGAGAGCATATATTTTCATCTTGTTTTTACCTAATGCAGGGCTTGATTAGGCTTGGCATTAATCAGTATAAGCAATATGAAAATAAATTCATACATTTGATGCAAGTTATGTGCTTAAACAAGAATGGTTTGAATTATAAGGCAGTTAACGTACTTCTTCTGTAGATCTAGATAAAGTGGAGAGCCCGATCTTGTTTCTGGAAATGGAAATAATGTCTTGACCCCAAACTGAGAAACCAGATACACCATCTGTATGACCTCTTAAAACAGATGGCTGTGGTGGCGGCCAATTCCTGCAAGAAAAATTAAAAAGTCCATTAAATTGGAAAATAGAATTTGACAACACAAAATGACAGGACAGAAACAAGTCAGAATGGGCCATCATGTTTTCAAAGAAATTTATCAGAATAAGGTAATGTAAAGGAAAATATTTCAGATTTGTAAGACTAGCATAAAGATAAGTGAGAATGAAAGTTCTAACATTGATCTAGGGACAGGACTCATTTAGAACTAATTGGTAAGGAAAAAACAAAGACTTGCATACTTAAATCCTAGCAGACACTGTAAAAGTTTCATCAGTTTAGTAGAGGCATTTGTATTGTTATAGAATTCACTAGATTATTAGCCCGTCAAATATTTTTTTTCTAACCTTGAAAAAAATTATAAAGATGTTAGGAAGTAAAAAATTCAATGCATACTAAAAATATTGAGTTGTTGACATATTGAACAACATTTTTGTAAAAAAAAAAAATTAAGACAACAATACATTGGCTCGACTCAGGCAAACCATGGTTAACCCGCAAAACTCACGATCCAAAGCATAAGACTATGAGATCACCCCATGAAACCCAAATCAAAACAAAATATAAAGCCCAATTCTAATCAACCAAATATTGAAGGCTGAAAATGAAAAAAATATTCAATTAAAAAAAAAACCAAAAAAGCTATATTTAAGCCAACAAAAATATCATAAAGTGAACATATCAAACTAAAATTTCTTTTGAAAAAAGCTAAATTTAACAAAGAACAACAAATGAAAGACCTAAGATAATGCTTGTCATTTTCAAAACTAGTGAATGTTCCTATAGAAAGTAAATAAAAAAAAATAATGGAACTCAATCTCCAATTAAATTAATGATGAAACTGAAAAAACATGAGCTTTTTAAAAAAATAAACTTAGGCAAATCTCCAAACTTAGGTTAATATTCCAAATTCACAACCCATTAAATCCTATACATGAGCTCAATCAAAAAGCTCAATTTAATGTTGAAGAATGAAATTGAAAAAAAATATCAATTTAAAAAATTTGCTAGCATAAAAAATATCAATAAAAAATGGATGAAATCATAAAAAAAAATCAATTTTGAAAATGATCTCAAAGAAAATAAATAGCAATCAAAGAAATGTAAACCACATCTAACAGATAAAAATTTCAATTCTATAAATTAATTCAAATAAAATATCAATTGAAAGAACAAGAACCAATTCTGAAAGAAAAACAAATTCAAGGGTTGCCTTGAAATTTTGGGAGGTTGGGCGCGAAAAAGAAGGAGAGAGAAAAGAAGGAGAAAAAAAAAGGTCAATTGGCGCCCAATTACAGAGAATTACACCACACATGCTGCCTAGGGAGGTAGGCCTTGCCATGACGATTCAAAAAAGACCAAGGAATCTGTTTTTTGCCACCATAAGCTGATGCATGAGCTGCTGGAGCAAGCTAAAATTTTTTTGATTTTAAAGGCAATACAATCATTTAACTGTGTTGTTTTGAAAAAGCTCCCAAATCCAAGTTAAATAATCTTTTGCTTTTGAGAGGAATTAAATAATTATACTATGAAAAAATATAAAAAGACCGAGCTGCCCCGATCAATTCTATAATGACCAATGAACCATGTGAATAGACCACAGTACCCCTAATAGACAATTCAATTTTTTTTTACAAGGAAAAAATAGTAATTTCACTGATCCAATTCATATTGAATAAAGGCATTTCTAAGTACTTTTCCCACGGGCTTTAGGTTCTTGTTAATTTAAAACAAAATCAAGCTCCATAGATTACCTAATAGACGCAATTTGCCAGTAAGGGATTTAAAAGCACTCAGAAGATGTAAATAAGAAAATTTGACACTACCTTCTCAGGTCCCAAACTCGCAAGGTCCTGTCAAGAGAACTGGAAACAAGTAAATGGTCCTCCGGTGCAGCCAACTGCATGCATGGAAAGTAAGAAGAATACCACTTCAAATTAAATTTCTTTCTTTGGCAATTTAATCATATACCTTAGTCACATATCCATCATGAGCCCTCCAAGAGGCAATAACATTTCCACTTCTCAAATCGAATAACCTGCAATGACCAGAACTTAGTCCAGCTGCAACCCAAGAAGGTTGAGCAAAAGCTCCATCTGCTGGCGTTTTGTCAGATCCACATGAGCAAATGGCAGAGACAAGAGAAGGAAAAGAAAATTCAGCAGATTCACCCCTCCAAAGATGAAGCTTTCGACCTTGGGAAACATCAATAAACCTGTGCAGTTGAGTAAACTTTTTAAACTATTAACTGCATCAGAATAAGACTGTTCTCCACATCAACTCAAGATGGAATCACAAAGAAAATTCACCTGAGGGAACCATTTCCAGTGCCAACCACAAGCCTTTCAAGAGAATCCAAATAATGCATGCAAGTGTATAAGCTCCCATCAAATGCACTAGTCAATAATCCACTTGATAGTGTATTAGGGTTCAGCATGTTTGAATGGTGATCATTTGTCTTTGATTGAGATGATGGACTTGAAATATGTGCAGAATAAACTGATGGTTCAGAAAAAACTGATACCACTTTTCCTGTTCTACTATTCCAAACATGAATGGTTCCATCAGAAGATGCAATTCTTCCACTCGATGATAATACACAAATGTCGTTCACAACCTAAGAGTAGCATAACCAATTAGCTGTAGGAAACAACCATACCACATAAAAAAAAGAGCTTAAGGTGTGGCAAACATCAATGCAAAGCTGATAGTTGACAAGAATTAGGAGCAACTTTGGAACATTAGAAACTAAAGTTGCAGCCTCAGGATTTGAAAATACCGGAGCCATTGGTGTTAGCTCTTATGTTTATAAACCAATACGTGCAATACCATCCTCACTCCATAAGGAACATCACAATCTTAAATTAAAAGGTACAGAGAGAAGAACAAACAAATATCTTCTTTGTTACTTTCCCCTGATAATAGGAGCATGCAGAAAACTACCTTGACTGCATTCCCGTTGAGTATTCAAGTATCAGCGTTTATGTGTGTGCAAGTTTGCATGTTAACATACTTTTTTTAGTTAAAGATTGCTTAGTTTACAGCACAGGAGGCAACAGCTTATGTATGAGACAATAGAAGATACAAACCTCTTCATGACCATAATAGCCAGAAACACAATTTATTCTTGAGAGCTCCCACTTCTGAACAGTTCCTTTGAACCCTGGACCAGTTCCTGCTGTGAAAACCGTACACTCATCTTGGCTAACAGAAAGGGATCTTAAGGCTCCATGATGAGCTCGGATTGAATATATAATAGATGCTCTAATTTTCCATGGTAATTCCTCTTTCAAACTCCCAACACGGCCAAGGAAATCAGGACCATCCCAACTAGCAGCTGGACTGGGGAACCAAAACCAGGGTTCTGACTTCAAAAGGTTTGAAGTTACTGCATGGCTTTCAACTGGCCTGTGATGAATGTCATTGAATCGTTTTTGAGGCATCAGGTTTTTTGCACCTTTAATCCCTTGTGATTGTGGAATTGACCACCCAACCCCATTAAGTAACAGCTTGGCAGGGTTATAATCAGATGTTGAACCCTTGTTCAAAGAAGGTCTATTAGCAGTTGTATTTTCTGCTCCACTTCGAGATGATTCCCCTGTATATTCCCACTGAATCATAACAGGTTCAGAAATATGATATGCAAAGAGCTCATGCATGCAAATGCATGTCACGCAGATTTTCATACTAAAAGTTTCATGTTAACAGTAAGAGCATGATGGCAGCATACCTTCCAATTATGATACCGTAGGAGATATTGCTCAAGAAGCAACCATGTGGCACAACATTTGCGAAGTTTCTCAATCCCAAGAAGAGATGCAAAAGAAGGATACAAAAGCAACCTGAAAATAAGTACAAGCAGAGCCATATTAAAGATCGAGACAAGCATGAATAAAACAAATCAGCTATCAGTGCAAGGTGTATTCCAAGCCAAATAGGTTTGTTGGAAAAGTAATAATAAGTACGACTGACACTCACACAAGATCCATACGGCTTCCAATTTGAACCTCCCCATCTACTTTTGATTTGGAAATTTTCAAGTTTTGGCCAAAAGACCCAGAGCCAGTCAGTGCTTCCTGTGAGAAAGCAAGCTCATCGAATAACTCTTTAAGTTGTGGCAGAACATGCAATGCTGTTAAATCTGGTCCCATTCTCTGACAAGCTGCTAATAAAGTAGTAGCAGCAACCTAGCCAACAGAGAGGTCACTATACTTGTTAGAGACACAGAAATACAAATAGGGTCAACAAAAAGTGGGAATAAAAGTCATGGCACATTAAGATAATCAACTTCATATAAAAGAGGGCAGGGAACTTCAGAATAGCTAACTGAATGACAGTCGGATGATAAACAAATAAAATCAAGACAGCTCTCCAACTCAAAGCATCAAAGAGCGCACTTTTCAGGTGCCTAATAAGCATCTCGCTAACAAGAAATGCTAGAGTGAAATAAGCAAGCGTTGAACAGGTAGAAGTTGTGCTTCAAACATTGATGCATGAAAAATAATTATGGTTCATATGAATCACGTTTGAGATAAGGAATCAATAAGCTACAAAAGCCTTCAAGAAAAAAAAATTAAATCAAGAGTAACTGCATCATGAAGAAAACAACTTTGAGTTTTGGACCACCTGAAGCACTGAAATTTCCAAGTTGGTCTGTGTAAGAACCATAACATGTAAACTTCTATCCTGCATGATCAAAGATGCAGCGTTAAGATTGTTAAGTCTTCATTGTGAAGAGAACAAGTTTGATGAGAGCTGCAAATGACATCCATACTTCAACCAGCCCCTTTACAACCACCTCCCCTGGCAAGAGAGCAGCTAGACCATCTAATGTTGTTAGACAGTCTACAAGAGCTAAAGCACTCCAGCTCTGAACGGGCTCAGGTTTAGTGGTATTTGAAACATTGACACAAGAACGGGCAACTTGTTTAAGCAATGGCAACAGCTGCCTGATAATAAAGGTTTCTCCAAAAAGACCACCTGAAACATCAAAGCATAAAGGTATCTTAGTAAGCTGAATGTGCAAATTCCAGAGAGGACAATAGTCCCATAAACCAAAGAACTGAGAATACCAAGTCTAACCAGCACATCAATTCCATCAGGACAGAGTCCTTTTCCGAAGCAGTATATCAAAGGCAAGATCGTCTGCAACAAAAGACAGTCTTATAGCCACAAGGAAAAAAAAAAAAGCATATCCAAGTAGATTTGGGCGTATGAATTTATTTCTTCTACCACCAATTACAAAGGCCAAAACTCTACATATAATGAACCTGGTTAACTGTGATAGGTACACCGAGCTCTTCGCTTGTGCCAATCAGTAGCACAGAAGCAACGGCAGCTGAACTCCTGTGAGGAGCAATACACAAATTCGAAATAACTAAAGGATGTACTGTCTCCAAATATGCTTGTTTACCGATGAAGTTCCATATCTCTTGCACGAATGAACCTTGGAGAAGAGATACCTTCAAATGTGAATAACCTGCAGTCTGAACTAAATACTTAAATAAGTACAAAGTAAGAAACGAAAATTCTGCACACAAATGAGATGTGTAATAACAAAGTTGATTACTAGCCTGCAGAATCTTCTGGATAGCTGGCAAGATCAAGCCCTTCACTGCCTTTGGTGTCAAACATTTTAAGAATTCTTTCAGCAGAACATAAGCCCATTCAGCTTCAATATCTGACAGAGGATTGACTACAAGAGGTAAACAATAAGGTGCACACATTTCAGCAGCAAGAGTCCCCATTGCTTTCAATGCTCCTTGTTTTGCAAAATTTGCAGCGTATTGAAGACGGGGTCCATCATTTGCTAGAAGCTGAAGTGGTGCAATAAACAAGTAGGCTGACTTCACTGTTGCAGGAAAATATGGAGATTCCAGAATGCTTTTGGCAGATGGCCTCCTGATCATTAAGAGAGATAAAGGAAGAAATATAGCTCAAATGCAAGCACACTGCCACAAACACACGCAAAAGTAGACCCATGTACATATGAATAAGATAAATAAGTAAAACAAAATCATTTAAAACATTGGATGAGAAGAGCAAAATTCCCAACCATGTTATTTCATTATCTTAAGAAAAACAAAACCTAGTATATATATAAAGGTAAAAACCAATACCTTGCCCAATCCTTCTGGATACAGGCTTCAACAAGGACTTTAGTGTGAGGAGGAAGTTCTTGCATTGATCCAGGTGAAATACCACTTTGAATGTATGAAGCTAAAGAAGTTGAATTGAAAAGGGGCCTCTTCAAGTACAGTTCAGCTAAGACACAACCAACAGAAAATATGTCCTTCGCAACATCTTCTGAAAGGGCACTTGAACAAGATGATTTCTGCCTCCAAAGCAATAATTCTTGATATCCCAAGGAACCTTCACCCTCCACCTCCATATGCTCAAGAAGATAGCTTAAATTAATATCACATGGCACCCCGTTTCTGCTCATTTCAAGTGGTTTGCATATGCTTTTCTCAAATGTCTCCCTTGCTAACTCTTTAACAGAAGGCACATCCTTTGCAATGTTTTCTGGATTGTAATAATAGCAGGGACTCAAATACCCAGCATGCTCAGAAAATGCAGTTACTTCTTCTAATTGTTGCAAATGAACAGTTTCAGAAAGGAGAGGTGTATCATTCTCTGCGACATTTAATTGGCTTTGATTCATAGAAGTATTGGCACTATCATTTTTCTTCCTGGCAACAACCCGGCGCACAGGGTGTGGTCGAGTAAAAAGCTGGCGGCGTCCCACTGACCTTGGCATTGCAGTATCTGATGAAGGCAGCATAACATTCTTGGCAGAAACAGCAGCCTGCCCTGACATTTTATAGCCAAAGGTTATATCAATCCAGTGATGGATTTGGTATGAGACCCGCTCGCTTTCTAAAGCATCTCGGTGCAGTTTGATGAACTCCTCTGGACTGCCTGCCCAGGGAGGTACTGCCAGATCAGTCATGCCAGAGTGTAGAGAATAAAAAATTTGAGGATCACAATAGAACTCTGGGATGCACTCGTCAGGCGTCCATTGGTACAGTCTTTGCATATTAGAAGGATATTCATTAGGTTCATACACTGAACGAACAGCCAGACGCAGAACACTCAGGGGTAACCTCCTAGCTTTGTAACTGCAGACAGCTAACTCGGAAAGGCATTCATCTGATACATGATGTGGAATTTCAGATGTTGAAAAGGTAAAGTCCAACTGTTCATCACCTTTTGCCAGTCGCCACTTGCTTTTGCTCAAGTCCCGCCACCCTGAATCAGAATTTTCATCTGGTTTTGTACTGAAATCTACAACCCATGGCATTACTGTATGGAATGTGTGATCTCCCCACCTTCTCCCAGCTAATCTATTTAGGACGAGCAGATACTCAAAATTACTCAGCTCTCCCTTCCACCACTGATCAAATTGTGAATGCCACTCTACAGAAGGTGAAAGCTTCAAATCCGCATAGAGGACTTGAGAAAAACAGCTGTCAGTGCAGCAGCATAATCTTGCAGAGGCAGAAGGAGTATCAGATTCACCTTTTCTTGAACTTGCATTCGATCCTGATATAGGCTTATCATAGATACGAAGCCAAGACCAGCACAAATTAGTTAGCATTACATTGGATGGGTGTATATTACCATGGGAAACCCCTAAACCATGTAAATAAACTAGTGCAGACAGCAGCTGATATGCCAGAAACCTTATATGCCACTCAGACTTTAAGGCTTTGGGGCAGTAATGCAGAATGCCTTCTAAGGTACATGGAGTTTTAGGAAGCACTAAATTGACATACTCGGATGTTTTGAGCAAGCCAAGAACAGGAACTATGTTTGGATGCCTCAAGCAACCTGGAATCCCACTCTCCTCAAATGAAGGTAGCCCAATTAATCGAAGAAAATTCACACCGTCTCTCCCTGAAGCTTTTCCTTCAATAAGTAGACTGAGGGAGCGCAATACATGATCTTCCAGAGACCCAGACAAGAAGTCAGAAGCAATCTTTTGGAAGTTGGAATAGGAAGAAATACCAATATGAGCAGTTGGGACCAATGCAGGTATTGTTCGGACACATGCAAACCTACTAGAGTGGGCACAGGCAGAACTTCCGAACCCTGTATGATTTACATTGGCTATCTTGTCACCATTTTGTAAACGCAGAGATTGATCTAATGAAGAATCTGATGTAGCTGGCCCAGCAGTCAGACCATTGACCTTTGCCTGATCTTGGTTATCATCAATCACATGACCATCGCTTTCTTCATTATCTTGCAGAACACACTCATTACTGCCAATGAGAAGATGCAAAAATTCATTTGAGATTAGTTTATTTTGTGCAAATGCTTTACACTCGTATGTTGCATAGTTTATGATGATGCCCTTTGGACTAAATAAATAAATAAAGTCATGATTTGTGAAATTAAAAACCATGCGGTTATACTAGAAATCTCATTTATGTTGTTCATCGTCGAGATTGGTAAGGCAAGTTAGGCAACAACAATTGTTCACTTGAGAATTCGAATCTCTTCGCAGATTAAGTAGCTCGTGAATAAACCTATTTTAAAGCCTCGGAAGGAATCATAATCAGTGGAAAATTGAAGTCGTGAGAAAATGATCTTACACGTATTCGGTCAAGCAGTTGTGTTTATGACTCGGCAGCTGCACCAGCACAAACTGAGAAGCCGAAGCCGAAGTAGATGAATTTCCATTAGAATTTGACACCTGCTCCATTTCGAACACAGACGACACCAATTATTATGCTGCTAATTTAAATACATCAACCAGAAAAACTTAAAAATAAGAAGAGGAAGAAGATGATGATGACAAGTACCTGCACGACGGCAGAGGATGCGAAGGGGAAAGCAGAATCGGAGAGAGCATACGAGAAGATTAGCTTGTCTGAGAAATCGGAATTGATTCGTCGTTTAAGGCATTCGAAGCAAGATTGTTGCTCTTCTTGCTCCATTTCTTTTCATTCTTTATTGGATTGACATTTTGGTTTTTGTTGCTCTTGCCTGTGAGCTACAAGTCACTGAGTTTGAGTTGATGGGTGGATGAACGACTACGGACTGAAGAGCACGGTTTGTTGCAGGTTTTGCCTTCTTCGTACGTGTCGTTTAAACCATTCTCTGTCGTTTAAAGAAACTACGATTAATTGATTTTTACGTCCTTCGACTTTTGATATCCTTCTAATTGGACCCCATTCCTTTCCTTTTCCTTTTCTTTTTCTTGAAGCACGTTTTTGTTTTTGTAGTGTCCATTGTAGCGGTGGAAGTGAAATTTTATGAAATTTTGAAAAAATAAATAAATAAATTTTTTTAATTTTTATTTTATTTTTTATATATTGATATTAAAAATAAATTTAAAAATAAAATAAAAAATATATATTATTGTAATATATTTCTAAAAATTAAATACTTTAAAAAACAACTACAATCAATTCTTCAAAAACATTTAATGCTTTCATAAAAAAAAAAAACAAAGAGATGACGAGATCTGCAAGCTCCTTCATTATTCATGTAATTTGACATCTCAACTTTAAATGACATCTCAATTCTTTTAAATATATTAAGTAATAGTTTTCGTGGAATTCTCCAATTTTATTCTGGGTTTCATTTTCATTATTAAATTTATATATCTTGCTTTAGAATTTCTAAATACTATAAAAAATATTAAAGCATGTTGCAAACGAAATTAGCACTCCTTGGAAACTTTTGAAAGAGGAGATTAAGGTCATGTTCAATAACACTAAATAAATTTTTTTTATTTTCAATTTTATTCTTTTTTATAGTTTTTTTTTTCAAGAGAAATAAAAATACATGTTTATTTTAAAATTTTCATGACATTTTTCCAGCCCAGAAAACTGAAAAATATGTTATTATATTTTTTTTTATTTGGAGAAAAATGGCAAAATAAAAATAATGTTCAAACTGAACTTGTTTATCTCCATTCTATCCCTAACAGATTATTTATAGTTGAAAAATGATGAATAATTACACTACATTTGGTGGCGTGATAAGATGCATGCAGTGTTGGGTTTTGTGTTTGATTAGATTGTAAAATAACGTTTTATATTTATACCAAGTCAGTGGTTTTTTTAAAATTATTCTCCAAACTTTATGTTGCTGTTTATTATAATAAAAATCAATCAATAAAAAAATATTTCAAACAAAATAAGTTTTATTGATTTTGAGAAAAGTGTTTTTTTTTTTATTTTGGATGAAATATATTTTTAAAAAGTTTGAAGAAATTAAAAAATATCATGTTATTTATTGATTATATAAAATTTAATCATCAATCATTTGATTGTTATATATATTGTTTTGAATTTTATTTATTTATTTTTGTTACTATTTAATTTGGTTTTTTAAAATAAGTTATGAAATTAAATTATTTTTTTAATTCCATCATCTTTCAATATTTTTAATTCAAACTTGATTTTTTTTATTACTATTTATTTTATTTAAAATAATTTATAATTTTTTTTTTCAATTTTATAACCCTTTAACTTTTTATCTATCAATGTTCGTCTTATTTTTTTAATAATTTTTTAAAAGAAATTAAAATATTAATATATTTTTTTCAACTTATTTTTTATTACTGAAA
>Ga0307517_10010580_pt1 | contig 12900 bp, 14 predicted proteins | sample 23_EM_MG_FD_194515 | JGI IMG/M metagenome (GOLD analysis project Ga0307517, IMG submission 194515) | Populus trichocarpa ectomycorrhiza microbial communities from riparian zone in the Pacific Northwest, United States - 23_EM | ecosystem: Host-associated > Plants > Roots > Unclassified | place...
ATCCACGTGCCTGGTCTTTCATACAACCTTTATTTGAATTTTGATGGAAAACATGTACCCCGCCATCGAAGATAACAGTGGATGAGTGTAAGAACCTAATTATCCGCCCCTTTATTGATGAATTTGAATACATCAAACCTTCAGGTTGGCATCCTTGGAATAAATGGGATCACCTTTGTTAAAACTCGAAGGCCTAGGCACGTCTTCATTTGTTCGGTTTTTCAAAACTGATCACCTTATCCAGTACTTTCCACTCCGTTTGTTCTGAAGGGCATGCCTGTTTAATGGCCGAAAACAATCTCCGCAAGTACTCCCTGCCTCATGAATCCGCCATTGCTGGAAAGCCAAGGTCGAACAATGGAGACCCTTCGCCTCGCTCTAAGATCCCAATTGATAATGAATCCAAGGGTAATAGATAGGTAGCCTTACTTTTCGAACCCCGTTATTATGATTGACGTCATTTTTAACCCACAGTCCTTGCTTTGATCATGCCACAGCAGGTCCGTTTCTGCGTGTATTCACACCTGCCCTCTCGCACTCTATTTCTCATTAAAAGCAAGGTAAATCGTTTCATTCAAGGCTCGTGCCAACCATGCCATCGCGTTTAACCCTGTAGATACATCGGTCGTCGATCTACGACAATCTCGTCTTATCCTCCCCGCAATCGTCCGGCCTCATACATATGCATTATGTATACTCCGTACGCCCTTTTACTCATCTCTCGCCGCTTCACCTTTGCCCTTTGGGGGTCATGGTTGGTTGGTGGGTCGTATTCTGGCATGCCTCCTGCCCACGATCCTTGCCGATGAATAAGCTGCAACTGGGTTGTGGTTCTTTGAATCCGTTTGGGTAACGGCGACTGCTCCGTCGGAATGACCTCTGTTTTGTTCAGTGCGGAACGGTAGTATTTTGCTACCCGAAATAAACCTAAACCTTGGAGATGACCTGCAAACCGCCGGTGAGGGGTTAGAAGACATCGGCCTAACGATTTAACCAAGGTTTGCGTTGGCTGTGTAGCGGTTTTCAGGTGATAAATTTGGTACAACGTCATATTCTTCCACAGAGCAGAACCCCTCCTTACATATTTCTTTGACAGCGTCGGGTAAGAACGCCAGCTACCTTTCGTGACGAATGTGGCAAGTCAAAAGATCAAAATTTCCAAGGGTCAAAAGCCACGATGTCGTTGCGGAAGTCGCGTGGACAACTACTGAACCAAAGAGTATGGTGGCAGCCATAACGCCGGCACTTTTCCTTTGCCTATTTGCTTCGTAACGCAAAAATGGCCACTCGAGAGCCAAATTTCTATTTCTTTGCCCTGCCGGAAACCTTCCATATGAGGCAAATTTCCATCGATCCCCGGTGGCCATCAAAAAAACTATTCTCGGGTGTAACGGACCCATGTACGGCACTGTCAGAGTCGCCCCACGCGCCCACCATACAGTTTGGTATATACGGATTTTGGCCTCCAGGAGGCCTGGCCAGAGAAGATGCGGCTATCTTTTATTGCGCTCCCAGTTTGCCGGATTCAAAACTCCGCTCGTTTGGACGAGGCCATCTTTAAGCGTTGGATGCACCTCGTTCCTGAGGCATGTCTTGCCAACGTTGCTTCTGCTCCATGGGTCAAGCGACTTTTGTGAACTCCAATCTCCTGTCTTCGTCATTGTCGGAGAGTTCTTCGGTCTTATCTCTTTCACATCATTGAGGGTCAACTCGTTCTAGTAGACTGACCCCTTCTTTGTTGGTAGGCCGCCTTGCCTTTGATGGAACAATGGAAGGGACCTCGATTGTGCTTTGCTAGACAGTCCGGACGACGAGCTGCCTTCTCATGCTACGTTTCGACCTATGTCATTGGGTTTTCCTAATCTTCTCATCGAATTCTTTCTATTGCTCCCCGGCGCTTTCCGCTGCCGGAGATCCTGATCCAGATGCTCATCGTGACTGCAAAGCATCGCAATGTGTGTCAAGAGTTTTGGACCCACCTTGCTTGCTAGTACCATCTTCAAACTGTTTGTGTATTTGAACCTGGGACCATTCAAGTTCCATGGGACTGGTACCAATCGAGAGTGATCTTGCAAAGGTCAGTCTCCGTCATTTACCCGAAAGCGAGCCTAAAAAAAACATGGACATCTTCCTCTTCTAGGTTTTTCATTGGGTCAGGTCCCAAATATATGAAGCTCCCGCGATCAAGCCGATTTTGGATGGTACATCGAGATTGCAAGGGTCGCGGAACTGGGATCCCACAGATCGGCTGTGGACTGTCCCATCTGGCAGCCTAACCTTTTGACTTCACCGTCGGACACCGTTTCGCAAAAAGGATGCCGGAGACGCTTAGCATTCGATATTGTTGGACGGTGAGTACTCCGTTGATGGATGCGTGGGAGATTCGTGCGTTGTTAATGAATGCCGTAAAACCATATAGAAGGTCGGCATTCGAATCTTGACCTCAAGATCCAACGGTTTAAAAGAAAGAGACGATGGCACCTACCAGTTTCCACCACCCCTTCTCTTGTTGTTTTTCACGATGCCTATCCTCATCATCGATTTTCCCCCAGAAATCCTGCAAAAAATCGTTCTTTATGCGACTTTGGGAACCCCGCTCGGCCCGCCAACTGAGCTGTACAACTGCTTGATGACCTGTCGAACATTTCGAGATGTCTTCTCTCCTCAAAATGCTAGCGAGCTTTACTTCGTCGTCTTCTCCAGGAAGTTCGACGCTCGAGGTCCAATATACCGCCTTGGTCCTTCGGTAGTACGAGAGCAGGCTGCATTAGAGATGCGACGTCGTTTTTGGGCAATTCAAATCTTCAAACGGCGTTTACTCGATCACCCTGAACTCACGGAAGCATTGTGGATAGCGTATCTGATGGTCGAGGACTCCGACACGAGTCAGACCAACGTCAAGCAGCTCCTGCGTGTTTGCCTGCCCTCGTTTCTTTCCCTCTATCTGCGCCGGCGGCTGTATGGTGGAGGCTCCCCAAAGGACGGTACATGGCCGACACTGACTGTGGAAACCTCTTTGGCGATTGCTCTGTCATGGACCCTAGCATCACAAAGTAAGAGGTTTCTAGTCTTGTTGTCGCTCCATTCAAGTAATCTGATCGCATTCGTAGGAGTGATGAGTTACGAAGATCCTGATGATTGCAGGGAAATGATGTGTCTTCTCATGCGAATTGCATTCGCTCCTTTTCGCGTACGCCTTTCTGCTTGACAATTGGGTTATTTCTCAGACGATTTCTCAATACAGTATTCGATATCTAGCATCCCTGATGACCTGTTTGACTTCGGGCCCTCTTGCGAGCTTCCAACCCCATCAGCAAAACCAGATGTGCCTTTATATCCGATTCCAGTCCCTCCACCCCAGGAAATCGACTACATAGGTTCAGTAAGACGGAAAGCGCGCATTCCTTCACCGGTCCTTTTTGCATCCCTCCTATTCCTTGCACGCCAGGAGAGACTCACGCCCACGACGAAAATTCCAGCCCACATCACATTCGAAACGCGCGAGGATGCGTCACAAGCGGGGTATACGGGCCTCACCAAGGCCGATATACGACACTTTTACGACCACTGTAGGACACGCTTTGCCGATTTCCCTGGAATCGATATCGGAATCCAGATGGCTACTTCGCCTGATGTTACCCTCTGCCAGCCTTCCTCGTACAAACTTGGCACGGTGAGCGGCCAGTGGCAGGGATCATCCACGGTATGTCCCTTCGCTTTGTTCATCGATGAAATAACTGTGATTCTGATTTTGGGGCGGTTAGATCTTTGGGAGTGAATTCTACGACAGCTGGATATCTGGTGAACCTCTCAAAGAGAAACACTTTGATGTCAGTATGCGCAAGCCAATATACCTCACCCTGGAAGAACACTATTGCTGCGATGCGACCGACGTCGTCCCATGCGATCTTTCTGACAGTGGGGTGAAGAATGCGTGGTTGCCTCATGACCTTCAATCTGTTGAAACACCTGTATGTCTATCTCTATATTGGAACGATGTCATAAGAACCTCGTCGTTTTCTAGATTGGGATGCATTTTTCCGATGCCGGTGGCACTTTCCAGACGACCTACAAAACCTTCCGGCCTGGCCAGACCCTCCTCCATCGCGGATCAACGCAAGTTATGGACGTCATCATAACGGGAAAGGTTTGTTTGAGTTTTATATCTGTATCCTGCTCGCACTGCTAATATCAAGAACAGACAGATGATCAGTATGCGGCCTGGGACCAGCCCAACAAGGTTCTCGGACGCGTCCGTATGTGTGATGGACTGGTGGCTTTTATGAGGAAACTGCCTGTAGGTCACTTTCCAGTGCTTGGAATCGACCTTAGCTGATGAGTGTTATAGGAGGAACAGGAAAATCCGCAGCATCAGTTCCTTCAAGGCTATGGTATGTGCTTTTATTATCCTGATCGTTCTCCCCTGTTTAGTTTCCAACGAACAGTGACCTCATCTCAAAACTTTGTCGGAAAGCTGTCCGCATCTGGTTCATTTCTGATGGGCATCTTTGGCTTGGGCAAGAACCACACAGGCATTGGCCGTTCGCCTCATAAAATTAATTACATGTAAATGTTCTCGTTGTCCTTTCACCACGTATCTATTACCGTTGGAATATGCTCCATCCATTGTACTATAATTACACCCCATGACCTTGGAATCAGAATTCTCACTCTTGCAGAACGGATGTTGGGTCAGCCGAGTGCCGGTGACAAAAGAGGACGCCGCGGAGTTGTGCTGGAAGGAGACTACCGTCCAAACCACCTAGAACGCTGCCTAATCGTTCTACCAGCAGGCTTCATGAACGGACTTTTGTCATTGAGCTCAGTTCCTCAGGAGGTTCTGGAGCACGTTGCCTTCTTCACCGCCACAGACACCTTCCTTGGTCCCCCGTCTTCGCTCCTTCCTTTGCTTCTGACCAGCCGGCAAATTAATGCAAGTTTATCGATTGCTGCAAACCATCATCTCTATGCAGATATATTCTGCCACAAGTTCGACACCGCAGCACCCATGGCACGTTTGGGATTGGATCGGCTGACGTCGTGGGCGCTCGCTGACGAACTGCGACGACGATGCGTTGTGCTCCAAAGACTTCGGGATAGGCTCGATTCCACGACACACGCACGGCACGCAGATGGCGCAGACAACAGGATGTCTTTATACAATGTTCTATCCACCGCTTATATTATGATGCTGGAGAATGAAGGGAAGAACAAGCGGCAACTGGTGGAGTATGGGCTCATAGGGCCTTGGATTCGGGAGTTTTGGTTTAACCCCCATGGGTCGTCATTGGCAATATACAATATTCGGACGGGCCAATGGCCTCTGAATTGTCCAGTAACTGCGCTGGGAATGTGGTTGTTCTGGTTTTTGCTTAAAATTGGTGAGTTGAACAAAGACTTTCGTCGATTTGGGTTTGACGACCGATTTCGAAGAGGATTATACCACCCACGTTAACGATGGCGTTGAATCACCATTAAATATCCTCAAAACGATGGCCCTCGGAGCTCATATAGTGCGTTGTTACTTAATAAAATTTTCAATGTTCATTTCTTGGCCGTTGCAGTATCATATTACTTCCAGTGAATGGACGGACTTTGACCCCAAATTCGCGAAAGCAGCGGAGTGTACTACATGTACCACGCTCTACTCGGATTCCATGAATATCACTCCGCCTCCGCTTGCCACACCCGCGATTCTTTCGTACCTCGCTCTCGTCAATATGAAGCGATCAATTCCTTTGCCACCTTCTGATGCACCTTTACCCGAAGAACCATTCCGTGAATGGGACTCTGAATGGGGGAGATGTTTCACGAAGGCAAAGCGGACTCTTAGGGAATGTTTTAGACCCGGCAGGTGAATACCATTAAAATCACCCCTGCCCTAAAAATTTACTTAACACTATTTCAACGCTAGCATTGAAGGGGTATGGGAAGGTTTCTTTACCGTAAGCTGCACAACCTTTCAGCCACCAACTTTGTCGTAACGCATGCCGTTAGTACACGGAATTCACAGTCTACTCCGCTTTGCTTGATGGCGCACCCCCAGCTATTATTCAAAAGAGCCTCGTGGGACGACATCAACAAACATGGAAACTTCGAGAACACCACCTAGTTGCTGCTGATCCTTCCGGGTCAGATTCTGGCATCGACATGGATGTCGACCATGTTCCGCCTTTACGTGCCGGCGATCCCCTTCGTTCCTACTTCCCTACAGGAACGCAAATCAGGGAGCACAGAGACGGACTCACTGTCCAGGAATCTGGTACCGGGCAGGTGTACCGATATCAAAGAACTTCAGTACTAGAGGGCCGTAAACAAGAGAAAGACGCGGCTGAGCCGCTTGTCAAGGATATTATCATAACAGGCGAAGTGCGTTTTAACCCTGCATGGTCCGTCGCCCCGTGAACTCATCTCTTATGGTAGGGACATTCTGCCTGGGGTCAGTTTAACCTTGTTGGGAGAATTCGGCCCTGTGACGGCCTCATCAACTTTTCGAAGGATTATGTGCGTTTTTACAACCTATCGTAAACCTTGCAGGTGGTCAAATGTTTTGAACAGGTTGATGGTGACAGAGGAAAATGGCTTTATCGAGGCTTCCTTGTGGGGCACGAAAATGGGAACTTCGCTGGTCGTTGGAGAGATACCCTCAGCTCCGTCGATGTCCCAGGTTATGAAGGCTGTTTTGGCATGAGTCGCAGGCGATGACTGGCTTTGGGGTGTTGTGTGTTTTCAAGTTTCTATTTCGTTTTCGATATTCCGCTCTTTGATTGTATTATTAGTATGCGCCTATCTAACTAGCCTCTTGTACTTTTATTTATGAATGCTATATTTGGTTTCTGTCTCTTCGACTCATTGCCTCGGCCCGAAACAGGCAGTACAGTTAGACAATTCAATTTTCCCATGCATTGGAATTATTATTAGCTAACCTATGAGCACTCAGGTCACAACTTCACTAGCTACTAATGCATGATAATGGAATCGCTACATGGCAGTGTGCAACTTGTGTGCAGCCCATATAAATGTGCTACAGTGCACAACCAATCCTCCACCACGCTCGTCTACGACCGCCCTACGCTAGTATGGAAGCCCCAGAAGCTATTGTTGCTAATTCCTACCATCACACGCAACTGCTCAACACCATCGCTGCTCTCGAGTATGTGCCACAGGCAAAGAAACAGCAGGCCACCTATATCAAAGATCTGGAGTCGCAGGTAGGGGCGCTGCAAGTGAATATCACTCAGTTGGCAGCGAAGACGAAGAAGGAGCGGAAGGACCACGAAACACCGCGAGACTCTACGAGTAGACGGTTTGCGCACAAGCTTATTGGGAAGAAGCAGGAATATATAGCGAAGCAGAGCAAAGAGGAGAGGTGTGTCATTTAGAATATCGTCATTTTTTCCTCCATTAATTGGGAAACTTGGTCTCTAGGGAATATGTAGAGGCTCTGGAACGAGAGATGACGGAGCGAGATAATGAACGCGTCACTCAGCTGCTACTGGATGAGGCACAAACCTTGGTAAGGCAAACCACCTTCCTTGACGGAATTCGGTTGCGATGACACGCGATTCCTTTCTTCCAGCTTGACGATCTTACAGAGAAGGAACTGAAGTATCAATCTGCGCGAGATGAACTAGATGCTCTGTACCATCGGATCTTTGACGGTCCAACGGAAGGTGAATATCTAGAGCTTATCTCGCAGATTTCAGGATGGACTAACTCGTCTTGAAACTATACGCAGCCTTTCCGGAAGATGATTGGTTAGAATATGAACTCATGGACACCGTGGGACGACATGAACGAATCCAAGCAACTCTGAACTCGGAAAGTAAGGCGGCGGAGCTCCTTGCAAGGGCGGTAAAAGCGATGGAAGTCAGCCTGAGGGCCATGCAGGAAGCCCTTGGGTATTCTCGTTATGGTTCGCGTTTTTTGTGCTCCTCATTTCACGCTCACTTCACGCTCACTTTGCTGATCAATTCCTAGATATGTGGGGGGGAAGAACGTATGTTGCCAAAGATCGCTTCAGCGCTTATATGAGCCCTGATGATTCATGCAGAATGGCGGATATGATGGAACGTAGCGCTTTGCGAGATGCTCAGGAGAACGCATCGCAAGCAGAATTTTTGGTAAATGAAGCGCGAAAATTCTCTTCTGCTGTTCAACTAGTTGGGCGAGTGAGTATTGATCAAGGGTTTGTCATTCAAATACTTCTTTTCTTTTCACTCTCACACTCATGCATTTTAGATCCATTGTGAGCGATGTTTCCTTCGATAATATCTACACGGATATCGCCTTTCACAGTAATATTAACCATCTCAACCTTGGGCTGCCAAGGGGCCTAGACTAATATGTGGTTTGACAGATAAAATCAAGCAATCTACGGCACAAGTCCTCCTCGCAACTCACAGGGTGAGGAGATCCTCAAAGACTTGTACGAAAATGCGTATTTAAAAAGAATTTTCACAGCTCAAAGTCGAACGGGAATCTGCGCGGCGGCGTCGAGACGTGGCAGGGGCCCAGGTCATCCAACTATCGAAGGTTTTGAATAGCCGCAGGAAAGAGTTAGACGACTTCAGGCGGGCGACACTCGAGAGCTACGCAGCTCAGTACCTCCCACCACCAAGCTATGACACTGTCACCAGTTTAGCGCCGCCGCCTAGCTCACCACCATTCCCAACACCTGATGTTGGTCCTCCCCTCGACTCGATTCATAAGGATAAACCATTGCCACCAGCACCTTTGACGCAATCACCTCAGCTGGAACCTTTTGTTCCTATCGGCGTACCATTACCAACCACGACGCAGTCAGGATTCCGGCCAGCAGACTGGGGAAGCAGTAAGTGCTCGCGTAAGCGGAAAGCGATTTCTTGTATATAACTAACTGATGAAACATTCGTAGGAAATCCTTACGCTTTTGCTATGGCCCAGCAGACCCGGAAGATGTCCGTCAATTAGGCAACCCATTTACTTGCCGTGTTTGGTTGCGCGATTTCCTCCTCAGTTGATATTTTCAAGATACCGCTCTAGGACGTAACTAATTGGGCTGGCAGAAGTGGAGCGCTGAAGAAGGATTAGCGCCACTGTTGACCAGAAAGCATCCATCGTGATTCGTCTTGGACGAGACGCCACAAATGTACTAAGTAAACATATGGCTGTTTTTTTATACGACCGGTTGAACTTTAGATTTATAAATCTAGCCGCAGTACAGGTTCCCGTTTGTCTTCTGTCCACCATGGGGTGTTACTATCGACTAACGGGGCGTCTCACGTCATTCTTGAAGCTTATCGGACCAATATCGTCCATCGTATTGTCATCCTCGAACTGCCTTTTTCAGAATTCCAGACTTGAAAGCTTCCGGATATACTTCCCTTCCTAAGTACCGGGATTCTAACGACTCGGAGATGCATTGAGTGTGTTAGGGGGCCGACCGAAAAATTATGGGTGCATATTAAGGTATGAGGCCCCTCACTCTTCCCCATTATCAGGCGGACTTGGGTTGGAACTTGGTCTTCGCTTACCGCTTGCATTTGCTATCTCAAGAGTCAAATTCTCACTGGCAATCTCTACCCTTGTCTGAGTCTCCGGGATCTCCGATGCATTGCTTATACAAATTGTTTAAGAGGTGTCTAGGGCTTCGAGGAGTGAACCTTCGGTTCATGATGAGTAGCACTAGGGCAATTATTGAATTTACCATGTTTATAATTTATCATGACTCTAAGGCATAGTGGGCTTTGCCGTGAAGTCGGCTATTCGACTCATTGCCTCGGCCCGAAACAGGCAAGTTAGCGTATTACTGTACTATTACGACCAATCGTTCACGGGGTATGACATATGACACCAATTGTTCACTGGGATAGGTGTTCAAATCTCCAAGTGACCAATGACTAGGGAAAAAATTGTTCACGCACTAGAGTAAACCCAAAATTTTCATTTTTATTTTCGAGTCGTAGAGGGTCAGGTTAACTGTTTTTGGAGGGGTTACTCTCCAGGTTCGTCGATTGAATCGAATAGAGCAAATATAGCCGAAAGGGGGGAATTTTTTTCATTTTTAGCCCATTTTCGTGTGTTTGAGGGATGTTCATGGGACCAAATGACATATGACAAGTTGCAAATTTGTTCAGTTCACGACCCTTCATGACATATGACTGAACGATCGGTCGTAATAGTACAGTACACTTGGTATTACAGCAGACAATCCAATTATCCCATGTACCGGAATTATTATTAGCTAACCATCTATGCATGAGCACTGAGGTCATTACGGAACCTGCGATTTGACCACAACTTCACTAGCTACCTAATACATGATGAATGGCAGTGTGCAACTTGTCAGTGCGAGTAACACCTGACCTGATGAGACATATAAATGCGCTGCACGCAGTGCACAGCCAATCCTCCACCACGCTCGTCTACGATCGCCCTACGCTAGTATGGAAGCCCCAGAAGCTATTGTTGCCAATTCCTACCATCACACCCAACTGCTCAACACCATCGCTGATCTCGAGTATGTGCCACAGGCAAAGAAACAGCAGGCCACCTATATCAAAGATCTGGAGTCGCAGGTATGGGCGCTGCAGGAGAACATCACCCAGCTGGCAGCGAAGACGAAGAAGGAGCGAAAGGAGCACGAAACACTGCGAGACTCGACGAGTAGACGGTTTGCGCACAAGCTTATCGGGAAGAAGCAGGAATTTATGGCGAAGGAGAGTAAGGAGGAGAGGTGTGTCCTTAGAATACCGTCATTTTTTCCTCCATTAATTGGGAAAACTTGGTCTCTAGGGAATATGTAGAGGCTCTGGAACGAGAGATGACGGAGCGAGATAATGAACGCGTCACTCAGCTGCTACTGGATGAAGCAAACACTGTAGTAAGGCAACCACCTTCCTTGACGGAACTCGGTTGCGATGACATTCGATTCCTTTCTTCCAGCTTGACGATCTTACAGACAAGGAACTGAAATATCAATCTGCGCGAGATGAACTAGATGCTCTGTACCATCGGATCTTTGATGGTCCAACGGAAGGTGAACATCTAGAGTTTATCTCGCAGATTTCAGGATGGACTAACTCGTCTTGAAATTATACGCAGCCTTTCCGGAAGACGATCGGTTAGAATATCAAGTCATCGACGCCGTGAGACGACATGAGCGAATCCAAGCAACTCTGAACTCGGAAAGTAAGGCGGCGGAGCTCCTTGCAAGGGCGGTAAAGGCGATGGAACTCACCCTCAGGGCCATGCAAGAAGCCCTTGGTTATTCTCGTTATGGTTCGCTTCTTTTGTGCTCCTCATTTTGCGCTCATTTTGCTGATCAATTCCTAGATATGTGGGGGGGAGGAACGTATGTCACCAAAGACCGCTTCAGCACTTATACGAGCCCTGATGATTCATGCAGAATGGCAGATATGATGGAACGTAACGCTTTGCGAAATGCTCAAGCGAACGCATCGCAAGCAGAATTTTTAGTAAATGAAGCGAAAAAATTCTCTTCTGCTGTCCAACCAGTTGGGCGAGTGAGTATTGCTCAAGGGTGTGTTATTCAAATACTTCTCTTCCTTTTCACGCTCACACTTTTGCATTTTAGATCCATCGTGAGCGATGTTTTCTTCGATAATATTTATACGGATATCGCCTTTCACAGTAATATTAACCATCTCAACCTTAGGTTGCCAAAGGGCCCAGACTAATATGTGGTTTGACAGACAAAATCAAGCAATCTACAGCCCAAGTCCTCCTTGCAACTGACAGGGTGAGGAGATCCTCAGAGACTTGCACGAAAACTCCTACTTAAAAGAATTTTCACAGCTCAAAGTCGAACGCGAATCTGCGCGGCGGCGTCAAGATGTGGCAGGGACCCAGGTCATCCAACTATCGAAGGTTTTGAATAGCCGCAGGAAAGAGTTAGACGACTTCAGGCGGGCGACATTCGAGAGCTACGCAGCCCAGCACCCCCCACCACCAAGCTATGACGCTGTCACCAGTCCACCGCCACTGCCTAGCTCACCGCCTAGCTCACCACCATTCCCAACACCTGATGTTGGTCCTCCCGTCGACGGGATTCATGAGGATAAACCATTGCCAGCAGCACCTTTGACTCAATCACCTCAGCTGGAACCTTTTGTTCCTATCGGCGTACCATCACCAACCACCACGGAACCAGGATTCCGGCCAGCAGACTGGGGAAGCAGTAAGTCTTCGCGTAAGCGACAAGCGATTTCTTATATATTATTAACTGATGAAACATATTTGTAGGAAATCCGTACGCTTTTGCTATGGCCGAGCAGACCCGGAAGATGTCCGTCGATTAGCCGACTCATTTGCTTCCTGTGGTTGCGCGATTTCCTACTCTGTTTATATATTCAAGATACCGCTCTAGGACGTAACTAATTCGGCTGGCAGAAGCGGAGCGCTGAAGATGGATTACCGCCGTGTTGACCCAGAAAGCATCCATCATGATTCGGCTTGGACGAGACGCCACAAATGTAATAATTAACATACGGCCGTTTTTTATATGATCGGTTGAACTTTAGATTTACAAATCTAGCCGCAGTATAGGTTCCCTGTCCACCATGAGGTACCATAGGTACAATCAAGAACAAATAACGATTGGAAACGTGGATTAGGGTTTCAACCAACTTGGACTCCCAACTTGGACTCCCAACTACCCGTAAAGATGTGCAGGAAACTAGGGCCTAAATTTTTTCCGAGAATCCCATTGCATTCAATTTGTTCCCTGCACAACATGCCACGAACGGAGATTAATATGAATGCATAATTCGGGGACGGCTGAAAACGTGGATTGATAATAATAAGTATCCCCCGATATCCCCGATCCTTTAGATCTTTACTTGCGTTTGATAGTGTTCAATCTCCACCGTGGTTGGGTCTAGCCGGAAACCCTTGATA
>Ga0307517_10010581_pt1 | contig 12899 bp, 15 predicted proteins | sample 23_EM_MG_FD_194515 | JGI IMG/M metagenome (GOLD analysis project Ga0307517, IMG submission 194515) | Populus trichocarpa ectomycorrhiza microbial communities from riparian zone in the Pacific Northwest, United States - 23_EM | ecosystem: Host-associated > Plants > Roots > Unclassified | place...
AAACAATTGGCAAGGCATTTATTGTGGCATTCAAGTTCCACACTAGAACGCCGTTGTATGCCTCTTGGCGCCTCATCGCTCGCTCGTAAGGGGATCCAACCGAGAAAACTTGATGGCTATAGTTAACCAGCCATAACTTTGCCACAAGAGCTACTGCCGAGACGAGAATGGACAATGCCAAACTACAATATAGTAGGGCATTGTAAAAAAACAGCGCTGTCGTGATCGGTTGTATCCTGCTTAAAGAACGACGCGGGGTCAATAATGGGAGCGGAGGTGTTATTGGATTGAGCGGCCAGCTGTTGGTAGATTGCAACAAGGAGATCGTTCGTAATGTCAGAGGAATCCCGTCGGAATTGCGTAGAGGTATTGATGACGAAGGCAGTGAGGACGGAAATGAATAGTGCAACCTATGGTAAGCTTAATAAATGCATAACGTCGCTTGCGTTGAACACGGTCACTTACAAAAACGAGAATTACATCGATGATCTTGTTCCACTCTTCGATCATGCCTTTATCGAATAAAGTAGTCTCGTCGATGTATATCTTCCACAGAGGGTCGTCCTTTTCGATCTGATCCTTAAAGATATCATCACTTTCTGAGGGCGTGGATTTCTCGTCATTTCGGAGAGACATCGAAATTTGAGGGGTAGAAGAAAATGGCATAGAATGGCGGAAGTAAATTATGTGGGGAGGTTGAAGGAACGACCCGGAAACCGTGGTTGATCGTTTCTAATATCAAGAGAAACGAACGGCTGCTTGATCGTGGAATAAAATATGCCCCATTTACACGAGTCAACCAGAAATAGTGGCGCTTTTCAATGCATAACCGACCCTGACGCTGGCAGTTGCTGTCGCACTTCACAGCACACTTTCTAAAAGCTTGAGACTTTGCGGGGATCTAGCTCGTATGCGATAGAAAGTAAGAAACGAAGTTTGACTCTTAACTCGAATTGCACAAAGCGGAATCAAAAACATCATACAGACCTTCAAATATGTGTGTAAGTTGAGGAGGCGCAGAGTCAGTCAACCGTCTTCTTTTGATCAAAAGGAACCACATGACCTTGGATGTGGGGATTCTTATCTATGAGCGCTGAACGCTAATAATAGTACTTCCAATTGGCCTAAATCTTTTGCGGCTTTGAAGAACCAGCTGGGGTGGCGGAGAATGATGACATGGCATATCGGAGCATGGTACGAGGAGTATTGCTGTCAAGTATAGCGACACCCGGCTAGCAGTACGATATCCCGGGCCCGAAGAGGGGAGTTTAAGCGATCCAACAGATGTCCCTGTGGAGTTCTCTCTTGGATAGGTGACCGCATCGCCGAGCGTTCGTTCTTGATCATGGTATTATTGAAGAACCACGCAGTGGAGAGCTGGTCAGTGGAATTCTGTAAATGAATCTTTCTTCAAATTATTTGGAGATTTTCTTCTGGTATGTCTCGTATTACACAAACTTACCCTTACTGATGGGACCCAGTTAAGCAGAATAAGTGCTGCCGCCGGTTACCGATAGATACTGTCCTTTGGATGGAGAAGGCTCATTAGGCAGGCGGAATCGGACTCGCAAGCTGGGTTGAATGAGGCGACGCGGGTGAAGATGGTAGGTGTTGCTGAGCATTCAAGACTCGCATCGCCAGAAGATCAGGGTGTGCGCCGTTGGACTGGGGGATAAGAGATCGGGGTCGTATTAGATTCTTATATCCCGACGGTTGTTCGGAATTATGAATAACCCCGATCATGCTGGTCACGGGATGAGCACGACGTGGTTATGAATTACGTAACCTGCCACGTCTGGAAATTGTGAGGTGGCGATCTTCTGTTTCGTTCACCAATCTTCTTCCTTCAACAATGAGCGGGTGTATGTTGTGTTTTCTAGTTCTGGTGTCCAAAATTCTCATTCTCATCCAACAGTTCGGTTCCTCAATCTTGTCCGGCCTTTCCTTCCAATACTTCCGGAAGTTTCATCACCGGATCGCAAGGTATGCACAACTCACAAAGTGTCGTCTCAACCCTCTCAATCGCGCCTCACAGGTCCCTTTCAACCAAAAAATTCTCTGGACAGCCGTAACACTCCTTATTTTCTTGGTATGCTCGCAAGTGCCCCTCTACGGAATCATGTCCTCCGATTCGTCCGACCCGCTGTACTGGATGCGTGTAATTCTCGCCTCTAACCGTGGAACGCTCATGGAACTCGGTATCACACCAATCGTGACTTCTGGAATGATCATGCAGCTGCTTGCGGGTGCCAATCTCATCGATATCGATTTTAGTCTCAAGGAGGATCGGGCATTGTTCAGTGGGGCTCAGAAACGTACGTGTCTTTGTTCTTTCGTCTTTTCGACATCCTGTGGAGGTGTATCCACTCTATCTTCTGTTGTTGCGGCGCTGAGACCGCAGGTGACGCGCTTCACATTTTCTCTGGCACCCTTTCTTTGCGATTCCCAAGTGTAGCCTCCGATCCCGCTGACATCCATACCCCCAGTGTTCGCTCTCATCATCTCCCTCGGTCAGGCTACCGTGTATGTCCTTACCGGCTTATATGGCCAACCAAGTGACCTCGGTGCTGGTGTTTGTCTTCTCCTCATCATCCAACTCATCGTCGCTGCCCTCATCGTCATCCTCCTCGACGAACTCCTTCAGAAAGGTTACGGTCTCGGATCCGGTATCAACTTGTTCATTGCCACCAACATCTGCGAGTCCATCGTCTGGAAGGCCTTTTCCCCTACCACCGTCAACATTGGCCGTGGATCCGAGTTTGAAGGTGCCATCGTTGCGCTGTTCCACCTCCTCTTCACCTGGCATGATAAAGGTCGTGCCCTGCGCGAGGCCTTCTGGAGGGAGAGGCTTCCCAACGTTATGAGCTTGTTCTCGACTGTCGTTATTTTTGCCGTCGTTATCTACCTCCAAGGATTCCGCATCGAGATCCCCGTCAAGAGCAACAAGTTCCGTGGTCAAAGGGGGACGTACCCCATCAAGCTCTTCTATACCTCGAACATGCCGATCATGTTGCAGTCTGCGCTGACATCGAACGTGTTCATCGTCTCGCAGATGCTCGCGTCGCGTTTCCCCAGTAACCTTTTTGTTAAGATCCTCGGTATTTGGGAGGTACGTGGGCAGTAGTTTTTAACCGATTTATGAAGCTGATCTCTTTTGTCTTAAATTTTAGCCTCTCGACGATTCTCCTCAACTCAGAGCTACTTCGGGTATCGCGTACTATATGTCGCCTCCCCATACTATCAAGGAAGCCATCCTCGACCCCATCCACACGGCCGTGTATATCACGTTCATGCTCTCCGCTTGTGCCCTATTTTCCAAGACCTGGATCGAGATATCTGGATCGGGCCCTCGGGACGTCGCGAAGCAGTTGAAGGACCAACAGATGGCTCGTGCATTCTCATTGATTTTTATTTCTCTTTTACTTAATCATCAATAGGTCATGTCTGGCCATCGTGAAGGGTCAATGTACAAGGAACTCAAGCGCGTTATTCCCACTGCCGCGGCGTTTGGCGGTGCGATCCTTGGGTTGCTCTCGGTGGCTGCTGATCTCTCTGGAGCCATCGGAAGCGGAACGGGTATCCTCATGGCAGTTACCATTATTTACAGCTGTAAGTCCATCCTCATCGTCCGTTTATCCTGAGCATCGCATTGATTGACGTATACTTTTTTGTGTAGACTGGGAAATCGGCATGCGCGAGTCAGGCGGGCCTGAGATGGCTGCGTTTGGCGATTTGCTGTAAATCGGACGCTCCGTCATCACGGGTTATCCAAGGGTATAATGCGAGAATTTTGAAGGATGTTCCGGGTGTTGAAGTTAACTTATATACGTCATTCGAGTGCTGCCTTTAATCAAGGTAAAAAAGGACGACCAGCAGCGGAGTTGGGTTGGGTTGGGTGGGTTGGGGGGCGTCGCTGCTGTCCCTCCTCTTCTCTCTTCGTTGTATGATGTTCGTTATGGAGTGCTTTGCGTAGGAAAGGACTAATACAAGTCTTTATGAGCTCACTGTTGGGTCGGTAGTAATTAACAATTTCCCTTCGGATGCTCCGAGCACACGTAATGAGCAAAAGGGTCCGGAAAACACCCATTGTCAAATCACAGTCTGATTCTAAAAATATGAGTTCAATATCAACATGAGAGAGTCGGCATCGAGCGGCAGGTGACGGTAACCCCGTCCGATGTGGGATTCTCGATCTCCACTCCCACCCCGACGTCCACGTCCTCACGCTCTTTTTTATCCTGCTTTGCACGCGCTGAAACGTCATTTCGGCGTTCAAGTCACGGCAGTTCACTTTTTCCTGCATTTACTCGATTCTCCGCATTCCCCCGTTTCGGTCGGCTCGCCTGGTCTCCCTGTCCCCCCCTACCCGGTGTTTTTCGACGCTGTTCGAATAATCCTCGTTTGTGGATATATTTTTGGTGACAACTACACCTTGACAGCTCATCACGTATTGCAATACATAGGACCGTTACCGCCCAACGCCTCAAAATGATTGCTTCATTTACACATCAAGCCAGGTTCATCCTCGCAATTGGACTCTTGCTGGGCCAAATTATTAGAGTTTCCTCGCAGGGCACGGTGGACGCTAGCGATTTACCTTCGTGTGCTGGTTCATGTGCATCGACGGCTGCGATTGCTGCTGGGTGTACGTTGTAAGTCCCCAGTCGAAGCGTTGCTTTTATTTGAATTTTTCAACATTGTTGATTTTGTTTCAACTCGTAGGACGGATACTGCGTGCTTGTGCAGCCATCCTGCGTTTGCGGATGCTACAAGGCAGTGTGCTGGTTCGGCATGTTCGATTGAGGATAGTAGTTCGGTAAATGGGGTATTGAACAATATGTGTCGTACGTCTATAAGTTGTTTCTTTTCACCGTTTTTTTTTTTCTGACAATGTTGCTCCTTATATGCGTTTCTTCCCCTCTCGTCAAACAATATCCTCTCATTTCTTTTTAACGACGAACTAAAACCCTTCCCAAATCGCCTGCAGCATCCAGCAACACATCGTCATCACCAGCTTCATCATCAACTTCCGGCACAGCTACATCTCCATCTCAATCCTCCCGGTCTGCATCAGCCTCCCAAGGAACCAGCTCCCCGAATTCTTCTGCAAGTTCCACTGGGACCGCTTCCAGCAACACGCAGTCCACTCCCATCGGCACTGTTTACACAGTCAGCTCTCAAAGCCAGTCGAGCAGTAGCACCGTCCTCGTCGTACAGACGGTTGTGTTACCACAGACGACTAATTTCTCTGGGGCCGTTTCGCGCGACTTTGGGGTTGTTGGGTTGGGGTTGGTGGGTCAAGTTGTGATAGCGTTAGTTGGTGGTGTGTTGTTGTTGTAAAGTCGATCTCGATTTCTCGTTCTCGCCTGTGTATATCGCTTTACTGCGATGTACCACCACCCCAAAAGGACTGTCTGCTCGTTCTCCGTTGATAGTTGATACCCCCTCCTACCCGAACTTTATTTTATTTCTGAAACATGACATCTATTTCTAACATTCATCCATCGGAGTACCATTGTTTTCTTGGGATTTGTGGTATGCAGATCGTCGTCGTCGTTGTATATTCTAGTTGTAGGTTGGAGTCTTGTTATAGATACTATGCCTCGGATATATGTGGTCTTGAAATTTTCGAGGATGGTCAAGGTAAATCATCATGCATCGGCGTTCGCAGCACCCGTCACCATGGGCGGCGTATACACCGTCATCATTGAAAAGATTGTTCAAAGAAAAATCAGGGAAAGAGGGAGCAATTCCTTGGCATGACAATTACAACTAATTACAATCCACAGCTGTAGTCCTGGCGGGGAAGGAGCCTTTCTGAGCTGAGTACCCTTCCCTCTTCCTCTATTATGTGACGACGAAGCGAGAAAAGGTGGCCATATTCAGGACTAAGGGTGGTCTCAGTCCTGTCCATCTACAATACGCGGCGGCGGGATATAGTTGCGGTTTACGCGGGTAGGAAATTCTATTGAATGTGAAGGGTTGGGGTCGTGTTCAACTCGTGCTTCAGCCTGACGCCGATAAGCTTGCTAGAGTCCCTGGGAATGGATTAATCTGGTGCTCTCCGGTCAGAAGATTGGGACGTGGCAGCAGGGAAGAAATCACTCGACCTTCAAAGATTGCATTGCTCCGCTCCCATATTTCTCGAATCAGACCTGCAGGGATCCAGCCCTTGACAACTTTGCATCATATTTGACAACTGAATCATGGCCAACATTGCCAGACAATGTTAAAAACACGACGTACGAGACAAGGGAAAAGGTTGTCCGCGATGGTAACTCCCCCAGTTAGGCCTGAAAATGGGCGGGGGGAGGCAGAATTGTCAGTTTTGTAACCTCTAAGCAGTATAGCCTAACAAAGCTCAATGTGAATCGTACCCAAGATCTAGAGCTGAGAACAACCTGCCTAGCTGAGCATGCGGACCTTGCTTCTTAGTTTATAGGGCAACGAAGAAGCAGTCGCGGCGATCCTGTATATTGGTGACCTTGTAAGAAAATGGATTGAAGGGCGTTTTTTTTTTTTTTCGCGGACTGACCTCCATGAATATCCCCTTTAGTAATTTACGTGTTTGAATTGCCACATTTTCAAAATAATGTAGGGGTGAAGGATGCTCTATCCCTTCCCCACTTGGACTAGTCAAAAGCAGATTTTCAACATGAGGTGCCACTCTGCCAGTGAGTGCCTAACGACGACGTTGAACACGAATCCCATAACTTCTTGGGAAAAAGTTCTCAGTTGAGGTCAAAGAGGTTTGCGGTGAAACAGAAAGCCGTGACAAAGGGATAAGGGCAAAGGATCTAGGAAAAGAGGATAATCGACAGATGGACGGGGGGATCGAAAGACGTACGGTAATTGGTTACACAATCTCGGAGGATGCCGCGTTTTAAATAAAATTTTGCTTCGTGGTGAACTCAAATTGCACCATTTTACAGTAATCCTGAAACCTAAATACCTCGAGGTCAAGGATCCGAACAGGGTTGCTGCCGGAAAATAACACGGGAAAAGGTGCGTCAAAGGTCTGAGTTTTCTGACGATGTATGGTTACACTTGTGTTAGCACCGTGGTCGCCCATAAACCCAGAAGAAAGGCTTAAGAACTTGAAATTCGTAGAGGTGGAGGTCTTCCAGCGGAGGGGCAGAGAAAATACCTGGACATCCGAGGTCGGTCACCCACTCCGCAGGAATTTTATGTAAATAACTTTGCCACAAGGCGGTGTGGTTTGCCACATTGAACAAATAGGGGTGTGGGACTTACGGTCGGAATTTTCCAAATAGAGAATACCCTGGAATGTCCGTTTTGGGGGGGTCACCGTAATCCCCTTCTTTTCCTCGATGTCTTTTCAAATAAGAAAACGGACATCCCCCTTAATACCTCTTTTCCAAACCCCTCCTCTCTCGCTCTACAACGAAGGCCGCCTGAAAATCCTTCCGCCTGCGCAAGAAACGGTGAGAACCACTGGTTTTCACATCGGTACCTATGATAAATATTAACTTCAGGCCGTGTAGACCTCGCCTTTCCTCCTGTATATCAACACAAACACACGTCGAGACAAGTCCTGCGTATCCAAAACAAGGATGGATCTCACGAAAAAACTCACAGACACAATTTTGTTTTTCATCTTTTCGTATTTGATCGACTTGCCGTCAATCTTTCCCCTCTCAGCTGGAGACCCCGGCCTCACTCTGCTGGTGGTCTGCCGCAGGTGGCGTTACATTATCCTCAAAAGCGCCAATAAATGGACAAACATGGTCGTCTCGCCTACCGTTTCCTCCAACAGATTCAACGGCAATGTCGAATTCGGCCGGTGCTGGTTAAACGTCGATATTCAAAGGCACAGCGGCCACTGGCTCAATATTTTTCTCCTCCACGTCCCCAAAGCGCCTCGATCAGTGCAGAATGGCGACACCGGAAACACCTCTTCGGACGAGATCAGCATCCTCGAAAATATCGTCTTCCCCGCCGCGAAGCGGGCCAAATGCCTCTCTTTGCCCTTTTGCTCGAACCGTGTGGCCGAAGCTTTTCTCACAGCTCCAGCTGGCCGATTTTACTTCCTCGAAAGCGTCGAAATTTGCTTTCCCAAGTGCGGTCGGTCCGAAGTTGCAGGGACAGCAGAAAGTAGGGTGGAATTTTCGAAGCCCATCACCGTTTTCCAAAACCTACCCTTTCTGCACTGTGCATCCATCATAATCCACAATGGACTAAACCCGCTTACCCTCCTCTTGCCGTGGTACCAACTGACGACGATCAACATGGGATTTACGACTATCCATCCGAAGATTTTCAGGACTATTCTTTCGAAGTCATCTCCCTCCCTTTCCACGGGCTTTTTCACAATTAAATTTTGCCCGAAGGAGCGGTCACCTTCGTCGTATACCAACCAAGATCAGCTGCCCAGAATTGTTGCCCCGGCGTTAAAGCACCTACACCTTCGCCTCATCAATCCAAGCCTCGACTGTGACATCTTTACACGCATTCGTCTTCCGGCGCTCGTCAGCTTCAGGATCGACCTATACGATTCCAACGCGGGTTGGATGATGAACATATACCAACCCCTTTTGTGTAATTCATCGAGCACCCTTGAAACCATAGCGTTCTTGGACCTCCAATGGTTCGAATGTGCAGACGGCGGGTCAGCGGTTCATCTAGATGGACCTCGCCGTAATACCCCCCGGATACAGCAGGACCTCCAGAACCTTTTTTCAAATTTACCCATGGCTCGAGTGCTGCGTCTCCCATTCGGATTGCATATCCCTCCAGCCGCCATGGAATTAATCTCCTTGGGAAAAATATTGCCCCTGTTGGAGACTTTGGAGGTTGCATCGTCCACTGGTGTAGATATCCTGACCATGGTCAAGGACAGGAACGAGGTCGCACATCTTCTTTCCGGTCTTGTCGGTTCCTCGAGCTCAGCGCTGAGTATGTCATCTAATGGAAAGTGCCACTGCGAATCACCTTCCCACTTCTCCGAAGTCGTGCTATGGACATCGGCATCACAAAAGCGAAGTGTAAAAAGCTGTGCGGCATACGTTCAATCACTTTCTAGTTCGCAGAGAACTAAATTCAGAATCCTTTATGCGGATCAGTCGCTATTTTAGTATGGAGGTCCTCATGGGGAGTAAACCTCAACAACATTTCTTGCATTCATTCCCTACGTACTTAGTTCTTGATCTTCATATCCATGGACCATAATGCCATTATGTTAATCACATCCTGCACATCGGCGCTCACGATGTACCTCTGAACGGTACATATCTTTCGATGTCAACCAAAGAATACACAAATGTGGTACGGTCCAAGGGTGTTTGCTTTTGGAGAACCCAAGTCCCGCTGTTTTTGTCCTGGACTCCTTATGATATCATGCATACCCGGGTCTTTCTCGCGCTACAAAACCGGGCCGTCGAGACCGTCAGAAGGCAAACTCATTCAATTACTGCGATGTCTCTTGCCCAACAAAAACATCCAACTGGCCGTGCCCACAATATGGTATCGCCGTTCTAGCATTGTTCACTCAGTGCTAACTAGTCTCACCCTCAGCCCCCCTCTTCATATCGCTGGCCAGTCCGGCCTCACAAGACATTGCCAGAAGGTGAAGACTGGGAAAACTTCTTCCATGTCCTCAAAGCAATTCGCGACGAGATACCTAAACCCAAGGATGATGAGCCTCTTAGCTCAGAGTTGGTGGAAAATATACAGTGAAATCGCACAAATGGGCTCATCGTCAAAGGGGCGGTAGTAAGTCAGGCTTTCCATCTTTTTGTGCATATTCTTACGTTTTCTGGGTTTCCTATTCTCTACTATTCTCCAGGTTTTTCGAGTGGACACTGTGAATTCCCCAGACCCCGAAGACTTTCGTGTTGTTATTCTTGGGCTCCCCAGTCAAGTTCCTACTGAAGAGCAGCAGAAAATTGTCGCGGATTTGACAAGGATTTGATGGGGCCCGATGTCAACTTGAAGGAGATTGTAACGGTCTTACAACCTGCAGATTCGGAGGCGTAGCTTGCATATAATTCTCGTTCTCGCTTATGACAATATTTCCCTGGTTTGGTTGTCTGTATCATTCAATCGATAGCCATCTGTATGTAGCTTCGTCCTTTCACCTGAAATTGAGGGTGGTTTGCAGGAAGATTTCTTGAGATGTGGATATGGTTTGGAAATTGTTCCTTTGGGTTCAGGGAGACCCCAATCGTAGCCGGGTCAAAATTTAAGTCTACGAATCATCGAAACAAACCAACAGGATGCAGGGTATATATATATTTGTAAGTTGTGAATGTAACAGGAATTAATAATTAGCGATATCGATAGTGGGCTCAAAAATGAAGGAGATTCGAATTTAGTAAATATTCATTCTGGAGAAAACTCGCGAAAACGCAAAGTAAAAATGCGTGTACTAACTTATCGACGTCCAGTACTCGTCAAATATATCCGTGAGCTCTCCAATTGGCAAGAAAAGTAATATTAGAACCAGACAGTGGTACAAAAGCGATCCTCGGAACTTTGGGTACCGACTCTAAACGTAGGTGTAACAATTAGGCTCGGTCCGGAGATCCATAACGTCGCGGATAGGAAGGGTAGGACCGAGGGTGCCCATCTGTAGTGGAGTCTGGAGGGTAACGTTATGGAATGGTGGCATGAGGGTAGACCTTCCCGATATCTCGTACAGGCGGCGAGAGAGCATGTTCTGCCACATCCACCAGACTCGGTCGAGATTGGCATGGTGCAAGAAGAAGAGCGGGTCTGATTCACAGATCATCAGCGAAGTGAAGAGACTACCGCCCACGAAACTCACCTCCTGGGCCAGAATAATAATTGCTCATCTCTCCACTGACGCTAAGGTGGCCGCTGTCGTGCATCTTGTGGGCGCCGGAGTAGGGGATCCCTTCGAGTTCGACGCGGAAGAGCTCAAACGTAGGTTGCCGGGTAGCGTTGGCCATGGCAGCGGAAGTGAGGTATGGATTGTAATCGTCTTGAATATCACGGGTGAGGCAGTGGTCGGTGACGAGTTTTCCAGGACCAAAATGCAGGACGTAATCTTTGAATGGGCCATCGCCGACGCAACCTTTCCACGATGTCGGATTTATTTTATTGCTGGTGAAGTTTACGTTCGGGGGAAGAGAGTAGGTTCCGGGCACACCATCACCGCCGAATCCTGTAATCGGGTCGAACACTGGCGAGTCGCGGATTCTGAGAGAAAAGGAGTACCCTCGTCAGCCAAACCAGAGACGAAAACGTAAATAGTAAGGCAACATACGAAGTGTGTGTGTCGACATCCTGTTCCCAAGCCCAATAGCTGAAGTACGGGATCGATTAGGTAGGGAGGTATAAAAGTAATAGGAACGTACGGTTGGGCCCCTTCATATCCACATTCGCTTTTGAGGGTCAGTTCGTACGTTCTCAAGAAATGCATGTGCCATGGAAGGAATTGGCCCTAGTAAAACAATGAGCGGGGTGAACAGGAAATGGATCCATATCATGCGCACCGTAACGTGTATGCCGTTATCCGATTGCTCAATGTGATAAGCTTGAAATTCATCGAATCTCGACTTTGCTGCCGGGACGGTGGTGTCTTGGGAAGGAAGCGACTGGAGACACTTGACGGCGGCGATGTAGTCTGCTTTCTCGCTGCTGCTCAACGTTCTCCTATGCGAATGGTGTGAGGCGGTTGAATATCCCATGGAAACCTGCTTACCATTCTCGCCTTTCCAGAAGAGTTCCACAGTCGTGGAGATCAGGAGCATAGTGGCCGTCCCTCCGTTGTTTGTTGGGTAGCGCCTGACCGGCTGCTGTGACGACGAGGAGTAGCGTGACGACACACGAAATAGAGAACATGGCCGAAATGCTGGGCTAAGGTGGAGAGCGACTAGAGGGGTCGAGAGCGCCTTCATAGGCGTAAGCGCATTTATATCTGGCGCATTTCTGGGTCTGAAACGCGGATTCATGAAACCTTTTGAAACCTCCCAAGGACGAAAGCTCACCCACATCGATCAAAGTGCGAAAGTGCGAACCGCCATTCAAACGTTCACGGGCACGTCCTAAGAAACGATCTGTAATGTGATGGTATCACATGCAGAAAGTCCGCAAATTTTGAGTGAACGATTAAAAGTGCTGACGTTGGCCGCAAAGAAGGTGGTTGGTGCCACCATCACAAGGCGCACCGGGCCGATGTGCAGCGGAGTTTGAATACACGCAGGGCGTGCTTTGAGCATTTCGACAGCCATATCAAAGCCCACCAACGTCTGGGGTGCCTACCAGACAGGGGCCTCGAAAGTTGACAGATAGAAATGGAAGATCGTTGGCTGAGCGTAGATTATTTGTCTTGCGTCCTCTTTCCATAAAGTTACTTTCCATCACTGGCATCTAAGTAGTCACCTTACTTGCGCAGGGATGACCCAAGGATATTCCCAAAGAATTGCTTCATGCCTGAACGAGGACCGCATAATATTCTGGCGTACTTCACTAACCTCTTGAATTGTGGCAAGACCAATCTTGTCGACCCGATAAGACACGATTGCCTAAAGAAAAATTTCCAGGTTTCGCCTCCTAGAAATGCTTCATAAGGCAGCAGGCTTAACTGGCCAGTGATATGGTGGAAGGCTGAGGGTGAGAGCTAGTTAGCGCTGAGTAGCAAATATTAGAATAACGAACAGAGTATATACCATACTGTTGGCAAGTACAGCCAGGGTGTTTTTGTTCGGCGACAGACGCCATAGTAATTGAAATTTGAATGAGTTCGAGGAGATTAAGGATCAAGCAACCCTGGTCGGGATTTGGGGCCCCATTGGGTGCTTGTAGCCATCTCAATGGCGCAAGCGGAGGTAGCTGGCCAGAGTGCACTCGCTATTCGCAACTGAAGAGTCCATCCCAGTGCGCATTTGGTTACATTTACAGCTTGGCAAGAATAT
>Ga0307517_10010582_pt1 | contig 12898 bp, 7 predicted proteins | sample 23_EM_MG_FD_194515 | JGI IMG/M metagenome (GOLD analysis project Ga0307517, IMG submission 194515) | Populus trichocarpa ectomycorrhiza microbial communities from riparian zone in the Pacific Northwest, United States - 23_EM | ecosystem: Host-associated > Plants > Roots > Unclassified | place...
GCATGAACAAAGGGGTGAGCTCACTTCCAGTAATCATCCTTCAAACCTGATTTCGTCCCCAGAGCCACGGATATGACAACAGAGACTTCCGGATGTACGCAACGTTCGTCGCCCACGGACCGTTCTCAAACGTCGTGAAAGCCTTGCATCACCAATCCTGGATGCCGAACAAGAACAAGGGATGGCACTCGACTTCAGATGACGTCTACGTGATGGATGGGTTCCAGAATGTGGAGGTGTATAATCTGGTGATGAGGTTACTTGGAGTCCCGAAGAAGGTTTGGGCGAAGAACAATGGGACGGCAGGCTTTTGGGATAGGTACTTCTGAATGATGTATCTCCCTGTGGATGTTCTTAGATGAGGTGGGACAGTGGCCTCCGCGGAGGAATGGGTCCCGGCCTCTGTGATAGCAATTCGATCGATTCGTTCACTTGACCCTGCTTTGCTTGATTCATGACCTCGATGATCGCGTTCAAAGAGGAGTACCGTCCAGACGTCCCGGTCGTGAGGCGTTGGGATCCACGGTCGAAACTCAAGGTGGCTGCAAGAAAGGGTGTGGTGTGCAGGCCGTATAGATTGAAGAACACAAGTCCTAATAAAGATGGGCGTCAATCGGCCCGACGGCAATTGACACATTCCCTGCTTTAAACTTAAACTCGGACCACGAATACGCTGTTCTCAGGCATGTCCTACGACCCCGAGGGAACTGTGTCATACTACTCACAAGACAAGCCGGGGAAACACACATCTGAAGAACGCAAGGACCTCTTATCGAATTTCAGCGTCGGGGACCGCAGGGGCGATAAACCACCTAGCTACGAAGATGAAGAGCACGCCGCGCCTCGAGGGCGGACCCCGCCGCAAGAGAAGGGGATCTCCTGTATCACTGGAGGCTTAATCGCCTTGATCCTTGGAATTTTGTTCCTTTCGCCAATGTCGAGGATATGGTGCGGTGGCACGGGTTCCGGGGGCCAATCCACGGGTCCTTCGGGACTGCTCAGCAACGGTACCCATGAATTCAAGCGTACTGTTTTGATTGTCTCTCTTGACGGTCTCCGGTGAGTCTCACGACAGTAAAGTGTACTCCGGGTACTCACGGGACGTCGGATAGGGTAGACTACCTCGATCGGGGCTTCACCCCGCATTTGTTGGACATTAGTAAAAAGGGTCTCCGTGCCAAGTTTATGAGACCCGTGTTCCCCGTACGTGCTCCCTCATAATTATATCATGGCGTACCAAACTCTTTTTTTCTCCAGACGTTGACATTTCCGTGAGCTAATTAAGCTTCGTCACGTCCCCCAAACCTCTAATGCGCTTTATGTTGGTAGTAATCACTGGACAATGATGTTTGTACCTGTGGTCTCACCGAGTTTTCGTATTACTGACACCAAAGTTGTCCTGAAGGACCGGGCTCTACGCCGAATCCCACGGGATCGTCGCCAACGTGCGTTCCACGACCCTTTGTCTAATATAACACGAGGTCACAACCCCTTTCTAGAACTTCTGGGACCCCATCAGCGAACGAGAATTCAACCCATACAACACCAGGGCCGGTTCATTGGATCCATTATGGTGGTTCGGTGAACCTGTGAGTCTTTACTGTTGTCAACGCTGGCCTAGAAATTGACATTCGCATAGATGTGGGAGACTGCTGGAAAGGCAGGGGTAATCACCGCCAATCTCATGTGGTATGCGTAACCGTTGTCTCCCACCTTTTTGCTGTTGTCTCAGACATTCATGCAGGCCAGGTCCCCCAGTGACCCGAACTGGTGCAGAACCCACTTATTTCGTTCTTTTCAAGGTGCTTATCTTTGGATCTTTTCTTGGACAGATTCTCACGGTCCCCTAGGAGCCTGATCCCCTCAGTAATAAATTGGACCAGATACTGGCGTGGATCGACCTACCACTAGAGGAGCGCCCTCAGCTCATCTCAGGTTTGCTATTTCTCGCTTGTTGTCTGATTTCGGGAGCTGATGGGTTGTCCCAGCGTACGAGCCATCTGTGGACATAGCCGGCCACAACACCGGCCCCTACTCCCAGCTTGTCAACGTATGACGATATCTTTTCCACTTGGGCAATAGAACGCTCATCAGTTACACAGGACACGTTGAAGACCGTTGACGCCTTCGCCAAGGATCTCCAGGACGCTCTCAAGGCCCGCAATCTGACCGAAATCGTCGACATTGTTTTCGTCAGTGACCACGGTATGGCGGACACCAGCCACCCAGAGTGGGTTTACATCGACGACTACTTGGGAGAACAGGCTGTCAATCTCATCGAACACGAGGACGGCTGGCCATCGATGGGATTGCGCTTCTCTCCCGAGGCGAACACCACCGCGTATCTGAATACCCTGTTGGAAGCGGCGAAGAACAATAGTGAGAAGTTCGATGTATATACGCACGATACGATGCCGGAACGTTATCATTACTCCCATACCCCGAGGATCGCACCGATTTATATCATTCCGAAGTACGGATACGCTCTGACGACGAGAGCTCGTGGTGAATCAGGGATGAGCAAAGGGGTGAGTCCACTATCTCAACCAATGATTGTCTCCTCAACCTGGTTTCGTCCCCAGACCCATGGATACGATAACAGAGACTTCCGGATGCAAGCGATGTTCATCGCCCACGGACCGTTCTCGAATGTCGTGAAAACGTTGCACCGCCAGTCCTGGATGCCGAACAAGAACAAGGGCTGGCACTCGACCTCGGACGACGCCTACGTGATGGATGGGTTCCAGAACGTGGAGGTGTATAATCTGGTGATGAGGTTGCTTGGGGTCCCGAAGAAGGTTTGGGCGAAGAACAATGGGACGGTGGGCTTTTGGGATAGGTATTTCTGAAGGGCGTGTTGGTAGTTATATCTAGACGACACAGATACCAGCTTCCGCGGAGGGAGAGGGAGGTGCGGTCCCTGTAATACCAAGCTGATCGAGTCTCACCCCTACGATTTATGGACTTTTGCCAGATCTGCATCAAACGTTACATACATGGCTACAACAAGGAACCTGTAAACTATAATCAGTAGCGCCGGCAAGCGGCATGGCCCACGACCGAACCTTAGGTCAGGCGGCCTGCTTGCCGTTTAACGTTAACATGTCCCGGACACCCTCACTTTCTTTGACCCCGCCTCACGCTTATTTCGCACCCTGCCTTCACGCTTTACAATTGTCTGCCACTTCAGAAGTACGAGGTGACCGTTGAAATTGAAACATTGAACCCCTTTCTCAAACCTTCCACCGCCGTTTTGTGATTTGCCGCATGTCGAAGTCATGCAAAACCAGCAACCCATCTAAGGAGGTTGCCCTTGAGACCATTGCGAGGTCTACTATGACCTGGCCCATAGTCTGCCCTTGTGCCTCGTGGACCGTCATAAGAAACCCGGGCTCAATTGGCACTTGTTTCCGTGCGATCGTGCATCGTTTAGTATGCAAAGCACCATGTTCAAATTTTAGCTCAGTGCTGTCCGGCAAGGTGGGGAAATGCTGCACCGGCAAATGCGGCATTCCCATTGCGTGCAAATTCAGAATTTCTACAGTGCACGATTTTAGTACTATTGCCCCTCACTATTCGCGAAGTATCCTATGCATCGCATCATGACATGGCCTACTCGGTTGATCATTCAACCCAGTTCTCATTTGTGATGGACGCAAGAAATCCCAGCTTGGCAATCACTGGGATTAGCCATAAACAGAAGATATTATTGACGGGTCCGCAGTCATGCTCCTCTTCTTGGGCTCAATCTTGGAGGTACCTGACCACGAGGACAGAGAAACAGATAATAAAGCGGTAGAGCAACTGTTTTTGTAAACAACGATGCTATGACATGCACTCGAACTGAGAGAACAATCTATGTAAAGAAAATGAACAGCCACTTGGGGGACTCTTCTCAGTTGTCGTTCCTCGTTTTGGGTCGGGAACGATCATGGCGCGCGAAATCGCAGGACAGCAAGATCGTGCCGGACCATGGGGGACGGCATGAGCGTGGGGAAAACCGATTTCAAATGGCCCAGGAATTAGAGTCGTTCAGCCAAAAGTTGATCGGACAAACAATAAGACCCCCTCCCTTACGGTCGTGGGGATTATCATGCATCAGGTCAAACGCTTGTAATGAGTCTTGGCGGAGAAAAGAACGGTCGCCTACTCTCCGCCTATCTCTGCTGTCCAACGACCCTTGCTATACTCCCAATAGCTCGGAAGCCATCCGCTCTGGCATCAGTCAATGATCGCCAGGACGCGGGGACAGTGGCCTTTTGAGGGAGTTATCATAACGTTGCTCCTGTGGAGGTCGCCACGTGTGAAAGCTATGGGTACATCGTCGAGCAGAAATCCACAGTATGGGTGTGGTGGGTCATTTGGGTCGAAATCGTCGGGGAAAGGAAGATACATAAGAGTGTCATGAAAAGTCTCCACGTCAGAGAACGGCCCCACAGGCAGTGATGTGCTGTTGGTGAACTTAATATCGGACAATGATCCGCGAGCGATGGTTCCTAGAAAAGGAGATGAGTCGTGAGCTCAGGTCTTGGACTCCATGCTCCTCACCAATGAAAGAGTCCTGGTACATGTTCTAGCGATTGATTGGGTGAACCATCGAGCGGAGCTGGCCGCCAATATCCAGCGCTTCGTGCTCAGAAAGTTTGTCCCAATGGCTCTCCAGGGTCCCCCCTCGTATGTGTTCCATGTATGTGAGCGCAACGCTTTGATTCATCCTTCAACCATAGACCTTCGGGACATGGACAGCGCTGCCAAGCAAGTGGTGAATCATCCAGAGGCATCGCCCTTCGTTTATGACTGTCCTTTGCTCGTACTTGACGGTAAGGCTGAGGTGTGGGCAATGAACAGGAAGCGGTTTGCCGCATTGGATGTGCCGGGATGCCTCCGCTCCGTCTCCGCGGACTTCAGTAGGGGATGGTAAGGGTTGCGAATTAAGAATAAAGGAGGACCCTTTGAACACGACCGAGTCCCCGGACGGGATAATCGAGGGGGAAAGTATGATACGACGTGGTGGAATCTCGCCATGGGACGCAACCCTAAGGGGATCGACAGTGGTGTTTGTTTGGGCTTGGGATTGGTGGAGAGTAGATGAAATCGCTTTTGTGATCTGTTACGGAGAGCTCCTTCGAGACAGGTGACACGGAGCCGAACGGAATATTCATGTTAGGGGTGGTGGTGGAGGAGCCTGAGAGAAGGCAGTGGTTGACGATGTTCGAACTTGCATTTGTGTTCACTCAGCGGCCCATGCCGTCCTCGGTAGACCATGGATGGCCCATTCCACCTGAAGTAGACCTCTGGGGGCTGCAGCGCAACCTGATGACGATTGGTTCAACTCGCTCGGCGTGTTCTAAATATTCCCACCTTTACGGTACCTTTCGAGCGCTGCACATCGGGTCAGCGAGCGAGACTGAGTAAATTAGCCCGAACACCGCTTCCCAGGGCAACAGCAAGCAGCTCGATCCCGTGGTACCACTTAACCCCGGACAATGGCTGCAGGTTTTGGGGAGTCTACCCGGTCGTAAGATCCGATGCAGACGAGATCCTTGAGTACTATATTGTATTTTTTATCCCTCTCATGCCCTTCCAGGGCTGGTGGGGAGATGTTCTCCATGATGTTCTTTACGCAATTAATCTACCACATGCAGAAAAAGTGATGGTGAAACCAACGACCGTCTCAGTCAGCTCATCGCGTCCGACACAGAACCTCGGCGCCGAGGGTGGGAATTGGCCAGGTATCTAGATGCAGATGTAAGCCACTGGGTCATTGCTGGTCGAGATTGCTGACCTTGTTTGAGCCTGGGAAACGGGAAAGCCTTCTTCGGCGGTGGACAGAGTACGTGTGTCAATCACCGACCGGTTATAACCCTCGGCCTCTTCCTGACTTTTCGCCACGGTTCGGTGAATATCCTAAACCATAGAGTGGATGTGCGCAACTTCATGGTGGGCGTCAGAAACGGGGACATAGGTATTCGCAACGTCATGATGAACGTCAGAGACAGTTACTCACATGTTCATCGCAAGTTCGGTCTGGGAGTGAAGAGTCAGGCAATAGCCATACGGAAACAACGGAACCTACGCTGAAGACATGAAGAATCCTGCTGAGGTCCGACCTCCAGGTGGCGATCATTTCCTTGTCGTCCTTTGCAATTGCGTGAACAGGTTGGGAGGCTCCATTACGTTTGCTTCGCTTTGGCGACATTCTTTTGGATCTCCACGACGGTCCTGCAATCGGAGTTGGTAACGTCGTCAGTGACGTGTCCAAACGAGCGACCACCAGTGTAACCCACACCGTTAGCTGGCTAATTACCCCGTAGACAGAGTTATTAAACCCATCCAGTGCCCCTGGTCGAGGGCGGTACAGACATTTGCACAAGTCATCCCAAGTTCGACGTAAACCGTCTCGTTGATCATCGAGTCCTAGGCGCTTTCAGCCTGCGACCAACACCAGCTGGACAGAGAGAAACTCACTTTAATCGTTATGAGGATAACGCTGACGGAGCCAAAAGTGGTCTTGGCTGGAACTATGATCCCTGTCTCCTTTGCTAAATTCATGACCTCGATAATCGCGTTCAAAGAGAAGTGGGTGTCGTCCCGGTCGTGGGGCGTTAGCATCCATGGTCGAGGGTCGACGCGGCTGCAAGAAACGGCGTGACGTGCAGGCCGTGTGGGTTGAAGGACGCAAGTCCTAATAAAGATGGGCGTCAATCGGCCCGACAGTAATCAATACATTCCCTGCTTGAAACTTGAGCTTGAGCTCGGACCACGAATACGCCGTCTCAGTCATGTCCTACGACCCCGAGGGAACTGTCTCATACTACTCACGAGACAAGCCGAGGAAACACACACCCGAAGAACGCAAGGGCCCCTTATCAAATTTCGACGTCGGGAACCGCAGGGGCGGCAAACCACCTAGCTACGAAGATGAAGAGCACGCCGGGCCTCGAGGGCGGCCCTCGTCGCCAAAGAAGAGAATCTCCTGCATTACTGGAGGCTTAATCGCCTTGATCCTCGGGGTTTCGTTCCTTTCGCCAATGTCGAGGATATGGTGTAGTGGCATGGGTTCCGGGGGCCGGGCCACAGATCCTTCGGGGCTACTCAGCAACGGAACCCATGAGTTCAAGCATACCGTTTTGATTGTTTCTATCGATGGTTTTCGGTGAGTCCCACGACAGTAATGTGTACTCCGGGTACTCACGGGACGTCGGATAGGGCGGACTACCTCGATCGGGGCTTCACCCCGCATTTGTTGGATATCAGTAAACAGGGTCTCCGTGCCAAGTTTATGAGACCCGTATTCCCCGTACGTGCTCCGTCATAATTATATCATGGCGTACCAATCTTTTTTTTCTCCAGACGGTGACATTTCCGTGAGCTAATTAAGCTTCGTCACGTCCCCCAAACCTCTAACGCGCCTTATGGCGGTAGTAATCACTGGACAATGATGTCTGTACCTGTGGTCTCACCGTGTTTTTGTATTACTGACACCAAAGTTGTCCTGAAGGACTGGGCTCTACGCCGAATCCCACGGGATCGTCGCCAACGTGCGTTCTACGACACTCTGTATAATATAATACGAGGTCACAGCTCCTTTCTAGAACTTCTGGGACCCCATCAGCGAACGAGAATTCAACCCATTCAATGCCACGGCCGGCTCACTGGATCCATTGTGGTGGTTCGGTGAACCTGTGAGGATTTACTGTTGTCAATGCTGGCCTAGAAATTGACATTCGCATAGATGTGGGAGACTGCTGGGAAGGCAGGCGTAATCACCGCCAATCTCATGTGGTATGTGTAACCGTTGTCTCCCACCTTTTCGCTGTTGTCTCAGTGACCGACATCCGTGCAGGCCGGGTCCCCCAGTGACCCGAACCGGTGCAGAACCCACCTACTTCGTTCTTTTCAAGGTGCTTATCTTTGGATTTTTTCTTGGGCGGATTCTCACGGTCCTTTAGGAACCTGTTCCCCTCAGTAATAAATTGGACCAGATACTGGCGTGGATCGACCTACCACTAGAGGAGCGCCCCCAGCTCATCTCAGGTTTGGTATTTCTCGTTGGTTGTCTGATTTTGGGAGCTGATGGGCTGTCTTAGCGTACGAGCCATCTGTGGACATAGCCGGCCACAATACCGGCCCTTACTCTCAGCTTGTCAACGTGTGACGATATCTTTTCCACTTGGGCAACAGAACGCTCATCAATAAAACAGGACACGCTGAAGACCGTTGACGTCTTCGCCAAGGATCTCCAGGACGCTCTCAAGGCCCGCAATCTGACCGATATCGTCGACATTGTCTTCGTCAGTGACCACGGTATGGCGGACACTAGCCACCCAGAGTGGGTTTACATCGACGACTACTTGGGAGAACAGGGCGTCAATCTCATCGAACACGAGGACGGCTGGTTATCGATGGGATTGCGGTTCTCTCCCGAGGCGAACACCACCGCGTATCTGAATATCCTGTTGGAAGCGGCGAAGAACAATAGTGAGAAGTTTGACGTCTATACGCATGACACAATGCCAGAACGTTATCACTTCTCGCATAACCCGAGGATCGCGCCGATTTATATCATTCCGAAGTACGGATATGCTCTGACGACGAGAGCTCGTGGTGAATTGGGGATGATCAAAGGGGTGAGTCCACTATCTCAACTAATGACTGTTCCCTCAACCTAGTTTCGTCCCCAGAACCACGGATTCGATAACAGGGACTTCCAGATGCAAGCGATGTTCGTTGCCCACGGACCATTTTCGAACGTCGTGAAAACATTGCACCACCGCTCCTGGATGCCGAATAAGAACAAGGGCTGGGACTCGACCTCGGACGACGCCTACGTGATGGATGGGTTCCAGAACGTAGAGGTGTATAATCTGGTGATGAGGTTGCTTGGGGTTCCGAAGAAGGTTTGGGCGAAGACGAATGGGACGGTGGGATTTTGGGATAGGTATTTCTGAATGGCGTGTTGGCGGTTTTTTCTAGATGATGCAGGTACCAGCTTCCGCGGAGGAGAGCGGGGGTGTGGTCCTGCAATACCAACCTGATCGAGTCCTGCCCCCTACGGTTTACAAAATTTTGCCAAATCTACATCAAACGTTACACACATGGCTGCCAACAGGGTCCCTGGAAACCTTGCGTGTTGTTATCATGCATCAGATCCAACGCGTGTGAGAGTCTTGGCGGAGAAAGTATTGTCTCCGTAACAGATCACGCGCACGAGCGAATTCATCCACTCTCCACCCATCCTAAGCCCAAACTCCACTGTCGATTCCCTTAGGATTGTGTCCCATGGCGAGATTCCACCACGTCGTATCACACTTTCCCCCTCGATTTTCCCGTCCGAAGGCTCAGTCGTGTTCAAGGAATCCTCCTTCGTTCGTAACTCGCAATCCTTACCATCTCCTACTGAGGTCCGTGCGGAGGCGGCCCGATGGAGCGGAGGCGTCCCGGCGATCCACGCACGCAATGTAAACTATTTCCCGTTCGTTACCCACGCCTCAGCCTTACCGTCAAGTACGGACAAAGGATAGTCACAAACGAAGGGCAGCGCTGTCCCTGTCCCGGAGGTCTTTGATTGGTGTCAGAGCGGCTGGCTCCCGAGCTATTGAGAGTATAATGAGGGTCGTTGGACAGCGAGATAGGGGGAGAGTGGGTGACCAAATACGTGTCGCTATTCCTGGACAATGATGACGATGTAAAGCTCTCACCTTTACAGTACATTTCGAGTACCGCACCGGTCAGCGTGCGAGACGGAGTAAGTTGGCGCGAGCACCACTTCCCAGGGTGACAGCAAGCGGCTCGATCCCATGGTGGATCCCCGGTGCCATCTTCGCGAGATTCTCAGCCACCTGAGCCTGATCGTCAAGGAAGAGAATTATGTTATGTAAACCTCTTGCCCAGTATGACCTGTGATTGGACGTTGAGACTGCACATCATATATGATGCCGCTGGGAAGTGGCACCTGAGATATATAAGTACGAGGGCAAATTCCTGGAGTACAAACAAGGTCACACAGTATTATACATTGTAAGCCAGCCAAACGGTCGATTCAAAGCAGTCAATTGTACATGACACCAAACTCTCCACGTGAATTCAAGTCTTCAACCCAAACACATGCGGCAACGCGGCCCAAGCCTTCTTCCTCACCTCCGCATGCCCATACTCCCACTCCTTCACACAACTCTCGCAGAATCCATGGTGATCACCACAAATTTCACCCAACGAGAGCACCTGCAGCAGTCTCGTCCCAGACCGAGAGGAATCCGCGATCTGATCGATGACTCTCTGGTGCGCCTCCGATACTCCTAAACCCGCCGCGCTGCACGAAGAGCACATGGACAGGGAGTGGCGAGAACCTTTCGGTCCGAGGATCAAACGGTTGATTTCTCTAAGCTCCATCTCACGGAGCGCGAATAGACCTTTGATCGCCACTTGAAGGATTCCCGGAGGTAACCGTGCACTTGCTGGGAAACGTGCATCCATCAACGAGTCCGGACCTCTGCGAACCGCCATGTAGTATGCCATCGGGAGCGCAGACGTGAGCTTCTGTTGGACGAACAGATTAAGGACTGCGTTCGGGTGGGGAGTTGTGCCACTGAAGACGGCCTCTCCAAGCACCTTGGAAGGATCAAGGCCCTCGAAGGTCGCTGGATATGCATCGCGGATGACTTCGAGTATCTGAGACCGGACGGTGGGCATCTCGTACTTTTCTGTGATTCGGAGGAGGGATGAGAATGTGGTGAAATCCGGTACTTTGTTCCGTTCGGGGAATCTGCAGATTAAGGGGTCAGCGAAACTATTTATATATAGTGGGGTAGGGTGGCACACCCTGGGAGGTATATGATCTTTAAAAGTGTGGCAAAGTCCGTGGCCGCGTCAGAGGATGGAATGCGGGGACATCCGTTGGGTGATTCCGCGGTGGCCAGGTTTGATTTCGCGAACATCTGGCTGAGTACAGGAGAGTGGAGTGACAGGACGCTGGTATGAACACGGAACAGCGCCTTGCCACACAACACTTCGACGTTCCCGTCCTCAAAGTAGAAGGTGCCGTGGGGGGTTATAGTCGTGGGGTCGAAGGGGGACTCGTCATCAGAGGTATCTGCAATTGTGAAGTCGGACAGGCTGACGATGCTGATAGACGGGGAGTGAGTGACGGGGGATTCAGGAACGTTGTCTTGCTCTGAGATCGTGATCGATTCAAGTTGAGGGGGCTGTGGGATCTGGGGTTCGGGATCGTTGTTCGGAAGTCCCAGTGATGTTACGACGGGAGTTGCAGCGGAGTCCCCTCCATCCACGCCAGTCGGTTTTGATTCCCAGGTTTTGAATACGGGTGGGGGAGGAAGACCCTCCCAGCCACGCTCCCGTAGCGCAATGACCTCCTGAAACTTTGTCTTAGTCCCAATGACACTTCCTTTACAGAGGGCGGGTTCACCTGTATCAACTCATTCTTCGGCCAATATTGCTTGCGGGGACCCTTGAGAAACTCAAAGCAGCGGTCGACTACTGTAGGATCGGCGTATGCTGCGAGTGTGGCCCCCGCTATTTTGAACAAAATGACGAGTGCGTAGACCTGGTGATCGTGCAGTCCCCCCGGGTGGAAGATAAGTGATTGGAGAATGTGATCATGGATCACAGCTTCCTCCACGTATCCGAGATTAATACAGTGTGCGACGAGATTGGCATCCGTATAGTAGGAACTGTCCAGACCATATCCGTCATACAGAAATCCTAGATCAGTGCCGAAGAATACTTGGAGAGTCTCTGCGCAGAAGCGACTTCGAAGTCCGGCGCTGTGTGGGGCAAGGATATGGTCCGACTCTGCATCGCTGGCGAAACGGAGGATCAAGTGGGCAGTTGGGTCGATGGGATTATCAGCTGAGATTTTCCTTGTTCCGTATTTCCGGAGCGCACTCAGGACGGCGTCAGGGGGGATTTCGGAGTGAGTTCGTCCAATCCCAAGCCAAAGGCAAAAAAAGGCGAAAGATTGTTGGTGGTTCTTGTCGGATAACCTGACGATCGTTTTATTCAAGGTTTCCTGGAAGCCCCTCATTGCGATTGTGGCGGCACGAGAGGAAATCTTGGTAGTTACGTAAGCGAACAGCAGTTGAACTTTGGGTTTCGACCTTGCGAAGGGGCCGGTCAGAGGGCTTACCCGCTATCCCAACCTATCCTATATGATCCCGTTCACTTCCCAGATTTGTGAGGGGAGTTATAATATCCGAGTTACTGGTGTGTATCGTCGCAAGTGCTCGACCCAAACTTCTGAGTCATAAGACCGGATGGGTCAGCCATAGAGGGTGAGCGCTCCATTTCCCAGACTTCTCCAACTTTGGACTTGTGGGCGTCGCGGTGACCCGACAGGCCGACTGACGGACTGTTGTCATGGGCAGGGATTTTGCGCAGTAGAGTCTGGATGTGGACGGCCTCACCCGCACCTGGCCGGTCACCCGTCTCCTAAGGTGGACTGGAAGGGATAAAGCGCTTTGACATTGGAGAGAATACACTGTTTATTGGACGGTCACAAGATGCAAATTGCATTCCGCCTCTGGGTGGCTGGCTATTCTCTACGCCGTGGTTTTTATCACGAGCCTACATCCCTGCAATCGAGTGCACCACGAAATAACAATCTCCGTTATGAATGACGTTTCACTCATCCTCGGACGCCTTTCAACTCTGGCGGGACATCTAGGGGGTCGTTCGAGGGCAGGCCAGGCTCGCAGTCCCCCTCGTTTCCTAAATAATAGTCACCCAGACGATATATCTCGCGAACGGACAACGTGTCGACGAATCTAGACGAACGTCGTATGAGACAGATCCTCAGCGAAGCCAGAGCGGCAAAAGAACTATTAGATTATACCTAGACGAACGTCGTATGAGACAGACTACATGACATGTAAGCTTAGGT
>Ga0307517_10010583_pt1 | contig 12897 bp, 6 predicted proteins | sample 23_EM_MG_FD_194515 | JGI IMG/M metagenome (GOLD analysis project Ga0307517, IMG submission 194515) | Populus trichocarpa ectomycorrhiza microbial communities from riparian zone in the Pacific Northwest, United States - 23_EM | ecosystem: Host-associated > Plants > Roots > Unclassified | place...
AGTTTTAGAAATCCAAATGATCTCATTCTTGTTTTGTTGGAAAGCTGAGACAATTTCTCAGAACTTTCATGAAGACTATCTATTCAAATTATGATGTTGGAAATGACGTTTTCTGCAGACAAGAAGATAAGGATTGTTACCAAGTCAAGAGGTGGCCACCCACTCAACAATTAGTCATTAATCAATAGTTCTGAATTTTGGCCTAAAAAAGGAGGCATTTGCCATGCATTTAGGCATTTTGGTTGTTCAGATCAATATCTTGCTCTTGCTCTTACTCTCTTTCTTTGTATTTTGTAATGTTCAAGTTTTATTCCATGTTATATTTTCCTTAATCTCTTGTTTATGTTTTTCATTTCCTTTACTATACTTATATAATTATGTTCTTATCTTGTTTATCTATGTTTCTCTTATTCATAATGTTCAGCTAAGTTTATTATGTCAAGATGAAAAGGTTACACTAATGGTGTAAGAATAAGTATAGTATAAACTCAACATGGACTTTAATGTTTGATACTAACATGTTTTGTATTTATTATCTTACTCACTCTTAATATCTTGCTTGTTAAATGGTTAATCTAGATTTGTGTTAAACAACCCTTGGTACAACAAATACTTAGCACTTTCATAGCCCAACTGTATGGTATAACGACACCTGTGCTATGAAAGGAACTTGATTTGTTGTTAACATAAGTTATCACCATAAATACCTGACAACATTTACAAGTATTGGCATTACTCAAATAAGATAATTAATATAATCATGTTAATAAATTATAATCCGATTGGAACCTCTTTTGTAAGTGGTTTCCAGTTGAATAATAAAAAGAGTTTATATTATACTTATTTGAAATACCATTAGTGGATCCTCTAACCTTGACAATTGTTTTATATTTGTTTAAATCCTTACATCAATATCATATCTCAAAGCTCTCTTCAATTCCTTTTATGTTATTATCTATTTCTTTATTTGTAGTTTATACAGTTAACCTCCCTATGGTTCGACCCTGCTCTTGTCGGGTTATTTATTACTTCGACACTCCTACACTTGGAAGAAGACATCAACTCTTTGATCGTGTCAAAGGTGTTTGTAAGCTCTCCAATAAAGAATTTCCAAAATGGTTCTCTCTCTCCCCCCCCCTTTATTTGTACTGTTCAACGTGAACAGTAGAGAGGAATACTAAAATTCTACAAATTTACAAAAGTACCCTTAATGAGTCCATGTGTAAATTTCTGTATTTTTTATCTTACCACCGTCCGTATTGCAATACTTTCCCAAACTCTGATTGCTTTGAAATTTTTACCCAAGATAAAACAGTAAGTCTACAAATTCTCCGCACAATTTCGCCCGATCCAACGGTCGGATTGGGAGATATGATTGATACTGTAAAACTAGACAGTTGGTGTCTTTTACGTCAAAACCTGAATTTCATGCTTTAATTTATTCATTTAGAACATCATGAAATTTTTTCTAAATTTTTACTCATTAAATTCAATAGTACCCCATCCAGCACTAATTTATTAAAATAATTCTTTTATCCGTTGAGACTCTTCTCTGGTTTCACTAACGTTATGAATTTTAATTCAAAATCCGTAACCCTCATTTCGACTTCCACCATACCTTAAATTTATTTATGGAGATTATTCTCTCCCTTACATATCACATTTATTATTATTTCTACTATTTATTAATTTCTTTTCATATTGAGTCTCCATTACTCATCGAGGTCTCCTTACTTTGATCTTACATTTATGTGAGGGTTTACAATAGATCTTATGCATAACTTAGGGAAAAGTGATGCCAAAAATGACTCAGTTTTGTTGATGAACTTTGTGTCAGCAGTTACTTAATTTTTGTTGACGAATTCTATGTCAGTTGTGACCTAGTTTTGCTAATGAATTCTGTGTCAATAGTGATTTAATTTTCACTAATGAATTATGTGTTAGTTATGACTTAGTTTCTCTAACGAATTCTGGGTCAGCAGTGACTTAGTTTTCGTTGACAAATTATGTATCAGTAGTGACTTAGTTTTGTTGATGAATTATGTGTTAGTTGTGACTTAGTTTCGCTGACGAATTTTGGGTCAATAGTGACTTAGTTTGCATTGATGATTTTCTATGCCAACAACGACTTAGTTTTGCTGATGAATTTTGGGCCAGTAGTGACTTAGTTTTTGTTGATGATTTTCTATGTCGGCAATGATTTAGTTTTCACTGACAAATTCTATGTCAGTAGTGACTTAGTTTTTGTTGATGATTTTATGTCTCAATAGTGACTTAGTTTTCATTGACGAATTATATGTCAGCTCTGACTTAGTCTTTGTTGATGAATTCTTGGTTGGCAATGACTTAATTTTCATTGATGATTTTTTGTGCCAGCAGTGACTTAGTTTCGCTAACGAATTCTATGTCAGTAGTGACTTAGTTTTCATTGTCAAAATGTCATACCATAAATGATCTCAACGTCAACTTGACCTAACCCCACTAAGAGACTCAATAATTAAACCCTAGGATTTTTGTGGGTAACCTACATTTAAAATTAAGAGAATGGTTGGATATGATGACTTTCTTTGTATGATTATATGATATGAGGAACACTTGAATGTGAACATGTGTATTCTTGGAATATGTATGGTATTAGTCTATGAAATTATTGAATGTGAATATATTGATTGGTGACCATTTGATGTAGTGCGACCAGGATCGAACCTTCGACCGAACAGGGACACCCCATGGGAGGAGCAGGTAGGTGATCTTCACCATTATCCGTATTTATGTTAAACTTTTACAATGGATTTTATACATATTGTTACCACTCCAACATGGTTGTGTGAGATTACTTATGATATAATTCACTGAATAATGTGATTAGCTTTGGCTAATGGTATCCATGATGGATAATCAGGATTGAATAATGTGACTAGCTCCGGCTGATGGTATCCATGATGGATAACCGAGATTGAACAGTGTGATTAGCTTCGGCTAATGGAATCCACGATGGATAACCGAGATTAAACTATGTGATTAGCTTCAGGTAATGGTATCCATGACGGATAACTGGGATTGAACTATATGATTAGCTTCGGCTAATGACATCAATGATAGGTGATCAGGATTGAATAAAGTGTTTATCTTTTACTAATAAAACCTAAATCGGATAATCAAAATAGAATATTGATTTTACATTTGGTTTATAGTATTCAGGTTTGCGAATCGAAGGAGACTGGAGAGAGGGTTAACCTCGGACTCTAGATCACAAGTTGAATGACTGAGATGCATATATAAGATTAATATCGGATGATGAAATCATTAATGACCTTGCTTTATGAAATTCACAATAAGAATTTATCTATCCAAGTTAATAGTAATTAAAATGTTCAATCATGTAATGTTGTTCATTATTATTACTACTATTTCAAGAATCATTCCTTTATTCTTATATTACAATTGAATTGTAACAGGGACATTACACAACCAAGGCACATAGAACTCCGTTCCACGTGTTTTGTTATAAATTATGTAATCATGTAATTAGGTTATCTGCATTTTGTATAACAATATAATGACTAGGTATTTGTCGATCTACACTTTTGTGAAAGACTTGTAATGAAAACTATTTGGAAACAGGGTTGTGGATTTATAAGTATGAAGACATAATGATATGAATGCATTGCATTGTGTATTTTTTTCTATTAAGATGTTAAATCATGTGATTATACGAGCATTGTGCCATATCGATTAATGAAACTCTTAGATTTGATCTATAAATACTATTGTGGAAAGTATCAATGGCCGAGATGATGTATATATAAAAAAATAAAAATAAATTACCATCATTTTTGGGTCATTTTGAATAAACATCGAATCATGAAATGATATGAAATCTTGCAGTATTATATGTTCTTATAAGCTGAGGTATGAGAAATACCTACAATTAATATGTAGGTGCTTGTTGAATGACATATACATTGAACTGACCCGCATGAGAGTTCCACATGGAGAGATCACTTGTGTCTATGGAAAGACTTACATGACAGTTGTGTAATATTTTGATCCTTAGACTTGAGATCACTAAGTTATCTTATATAAAGAGTGTTATATTTTGATCCTTGTACATGTTATCTTAATCAAGGGTAACAAATAGGCAGTTATTGGGTATAACATGAACTATATAAAGGTATTTAAGTAATCAAGAGATGATTCGTCAACCTAGGTGAATTTGAAAAAATGTTTCATTTGTTCTCAAATAGTATTGATTGCAAATCCTTACGTAAGATGGAACGAGACTTGAAAAGAGTTTCAAATCTTATTCAAAGCATCGATAACTATGGTATTGAGAACAAAAATAATTTGACAGAGTAAACACAATCTATGCTATAATGTCTAAATTGAAACATTATTGATGAAAGGATAATAATTACACTGAGAAACTAATCACTGAAAGATTAAGTCAAATCATTTATGACTTTTCTAATATCTAGGGGATCATAACAGGTTGTTAGACATTGTACTTGATCTTCAAATATAAAATTAATCAATTGTTGAATTGATAATAAATTAATTTATTTAATCCTATTTTATTTAGGATTGTGATTTATATTTGGAAAAACTTATTAGGGAACCTAATGGGTTATACACTTAAGAACCGTTGGTTAGAAATTAAAATGGGATGATTAATGAAGTGTGACTTGATTATAAATAAGTTTTAGAAATTGACTAGAGTGTAATTTATACAAAGAATTATAATTCTATACCTATAAAAATCAAGTAGGGACTTGATTGAATAAATTTTTAAAATTAACCTAAAATAATATATGTGATATTATTTAATAGTTACATTGATATTTTACCATCTATAGGGTTTTAGGATTTTTTTTATAAATAGAATGTTATGCCTCTTATTTGCTAAGTGAAGTAAGAGGTGAGAAGAGTAGTATGTAAACACCTAAAACATAAAAAAAAAATAGTTAGCAATCTAAGATATAGCAATGTTTTTTTTTCTAAAAAGATTTATATTTTTATTATCATGTACTCAATATCAATTTTTTAATAAATTTAACATTATCCATGGATTGAGCATAATGTTAATATTCGAATGTAATTTTGATATTAGGTGGTGTGTAATAATATATAAAAAATTGAAATGAGATTTTTTACGACACTTAACTAAACATTTAACGTAATTTTCCTTTCTCATTTTGCATATTTGTCCAGCCAATGAAAATTAATACGGCAAAAAGGATACTATGACATTATTTAATCATCCAAATTTGATGATAGAGTTCTCAACCTCGGAAAGGAGTATCAGGGTGAGGAGTTGCCTATACATAAAAATATTCATAACCCTTTTATTTTAATTAATTTATTTATTTGAAAGGTATAGTTTTTAATAGTGTGGGGTTCAAACTGTATATTACATTTTGAAGATATACCAGAAAAATTAATTTAACCAATGTACTTTATGTTATTATCACATTAAGTAAGCTATATAAATAAACTTTTCATACAAACCCAATGATTCTTAATTTTTTCATAAAAAACTAATTATTTAAAATTACTATTTATAGATTTACATATGGAAATTTAGTAGGAAAAACATGTTTATAAATTCCGTTACTAACAAACACTATCCATCACTAATTATAACCCAAAATTATCTCTCACAACAAACTTGAATGAAAAACCTCTCTATAACACCCTTTCAAGAAAAAACCACCAAGCTCTCCTCCTTTCTACCACCACCATCATCGCCATAATGTTTATTGTTCATGTCGTGGATGCCATTATTACCGTTTTTAGTACAATTATAAGCATTGTTTATAACAAACCTTTTTTTATTTTTATTTTTTAGGGCATGAAATATAATTGTGCTAGCTAGGAACATCAGAATATATTGTTCAACATGACAGAGGCAGCCCTACATGTTGAACAACTGAATCAATTAAAGGAGATATTTGGTCGGTTTGACATGGACTCGGATGGCAGCCTGACCATTTTAGAACTTGCAGCTTTATTAAGGTCACTAGGACTCAAGCCCTCCGGTGACCAAATTCATGTTCTATTAGCGGGCATGGATTCTAATGGCAATGGCTCTATAGAATTCGAAGAATTGGTCCATGCCATCTTACCTGATGTAAATGAGGAGGTTCTTGTAAATCAAGAGAAACTTTTGGAGGTATTTCATATATTTGATCGTAACGGTAATGGATACATTAGCGCTGCCGAGCTAGCAGGATCTATGGCCAAAATGGGGCAACCATTAACGTACAAGGAACTTACAGAGATGATAGAGGAGGCAGATACTGACGGTGATGGTGTAATTAGTTTCAATGAATTTGCAACTGTTATGGCAAAATCAGCCATGGAGTTCTTAGGCATCACTTAGCCAATGACCGATTGAAGCATGGTATGTTAATTTTGGTGTCAAAATAAGATTTTATTAATAGTCAGTTTGTCACCGTCATTTATCATGGTATGTTAATTGACTTGTTTCTAAAGACATTAGTTGTGGGAGATTATTTTTCTGGAATCCATGAAAGTTTTATGGTTAAAAGTTACATATCATAGAGGGAAAAAATGGAACATCCATTATATTGTAGAATAATGAAACCCGTGAATATTTGACTAGGCCTCCATATTATTTCCACGTTATATTTGCTTCAAAATTTTGTTTAAGATATGTGCGTCATGAGAGTAAATATCTAAGTTGTAACTGGTTGTAAGTTTTGAATCTTAGCAAATGCATGCTCAATGCGGCATGTGGCATGACAAAAAGAGAGAAAAGACACCCTAAAAATGCACCGGCAACCCTTGATCTAAAGCACATATGACAACAATTTTTGTTATGTAGTCATTTTAGCAACTATCAAGATCAAGTTTACACCGGTAAGGCAAAAAGGAGTGACCGATATTGGAAATATGATACTGAAGATATTGCAGAATGTTGAGGCCTCTTGAATGCTTTTTAGTTAACACCATATGAGAATTCATGACCTTGCAACGTAAATTCCTCCTCAAGTCCAGGGAGATGCAATAGGTATTCCTACAGCATAGCAGTTTGTGGTGACATCCTCCCTTGGTTTAGGCATGGCTGATGTGTGATCGCTGGTGTATGTGGCAGGATAATACCATCATTAATGGAATTTTTCTTGAGAGTTCATGGCCATCGATTGCTGAATAGGAGTCTTGTATATTTGGAATTAGCTTTATCTAGCAATGATGCATTGGTAGAATTACAATCAGTTTGAAGCAAGGGCATTGAGAAGAATCTGCTGTCCATGTTCTAGCTCTGATGTTTCCGTGAGCCTCAATTCGACAAGGAGGAGCGCAGAGACCAATAAAATTCTGGTGGGATGGCGCTACTAAAATGGGATCTATAAGTTTAGACTGGCCATGGTGGCAGTGTAAATATGTACGTACGTATATGCGGTTGTCATGCTTGGATTCATATGGAAATTTTTCTATCAACGTTTTATCAAGCAATGGAAGCATAGAAAGTTTCATCTTCTCATATGAAACCATGTAATTAAGATCTCGTTAATCAACCTTGTGGATTAAGGAGAGAGGGTAGAAGCAATGCCACTGATATTTCTACAAAACACAAGAATATTCACATTTGATTGATGTATTATTATACATTTCATGAACACAACTACAACTAAAAAATTTGATTTGACCTAACCGCTGCCAAAACATCAGGATTACAGTTTTGGAGCTTATGAAACATTTTTCTCCTAACAGAATATTTGGAGGGCATGGCTGCTTCTCATCAGGTCACTTGATAATGTCATCTACCAGACATTCTCTTTTATCACGCGGGGCAACCACACTTCTTTTCTCCGCGTTCAATATATATTTACATCCAAAACAACTTACCGTTTTTGCAAAAATCTACAAGAATATTTTGACAATAATCTACACAAATATACCCATCAACTATCCTGATGCTTCCTCTCTTTTAAGTGTTTTGATTTTGCTTCATAACGGGCTGTATACCCTACTGTTGTTGGCCGCAATGACCTTTGCCGTACCATATTACAGTAATCAGGGTCCTCCGTATGCCCGTCAGGGTATCATCTGATGATAAAAGGGGAAAAACCGCATTTGTATGGTCAAGTAAGTAAAATAGGGGAGGAGCGATGATAAATAACAACACAAGCAGTGTGATGAGCCAGTAAGACGGGGCTGGTGCACGGGCGCTTCAATGAAAACTTTATAGGCAGTTGTTGATAGGTAAGGGTCCAATATTGCTCCGTATACCATGAGGAAAATGAACCAGAATACAATTCCACCCCAGATGAAGAGATGTTGTATGGAGGTGAAATAGTTGATGGATAGTGCCATCTGGCAGTTAACCACCAACACGATGCATGTATACAGAGTGGTACCAAGGATCTCCAAGCCAATTACAACTTCTCCACCTTCGCGAAAGCCATATACTGTTAGATTTCAATCAGATAAAACTCCATAACCAAATTCTCTTGATTTAAGCCATCAAGCATCACATGTTAGACAAAAGAAAATGCATTGAAACATTAAACATATCTTGAGGCAAAAAGGGGCAGATACATCCTGGTCAAACACTCCAAGTGCAATCACAGGAAGTGAGTTGAAGAAGACGACGTTATAAAGAGATAGAAACCAATCATTATATGCTTGTTGGCCTGAGAATGACACATATGCCTCATAAAAGAAGAGAGTGAACCCAAATGCAATGTTTTTGTAAAAGAAGTAGCATATCTGCCAAACAGCAAGAGAATTATGTCAACCATCTCGATTTCATTGGGTGGGGTTGGCATTGATATAGCACTATTAATTTTCAAGAAACAGCATATTCGATAGAACAGAAGAAGCATGTGCTTTTCGTTCGTCTCAACGTTATTCCAAAATTTTAACCAGCTTGACAGATATATAGCAAAAGACCTGGGCATCATCATGCATGAGAAGACATTTTCCAGGGTTCGAGGTAAATTAAAGGAAGATGCCTCAAAAAAAGCTTGTGATGTAATATAGAAAGATTAAAATAGTACCATTGATGAGATCCTCCTGAAACACCGATGTCCATGAACAAGTAACAAGCGCTCCAAATATCGGAATTGTGTAATTGTAATATCACTTGACATGACAGCCTGAAAATTTGGGAAGTCAATAAAATGGACATTGGAGAATGCGTTTTGCAAAAGGCATCAACAAATTGGATGCATTGATGAAGCTATTATTAGAACTTACCTGCATTCCTTCAACCCCACTGATACCATCACTAATATCTGCTTCTTGAAGCATTCCAACATTTGCCCCATCAATTCCTAAGGTAAGAAATTCCTTTTTAAGTTTTTAAAATTTTAGGCTAACAAGGATGATTTTTAGGATTTTTTTAGGATGTTTGGCGTAATCCTATAGAGGGTAACCCTATGTATAGGGTCACTACAAGATTGAGTTTGTTGAAGCCTAAGTTGAAGTCTCTACATCGTCGTCACATGAGCCACATATCTAGCCGTGTGATAGAGATAAAGGCTCAGTAGGATGCAGCATAGGTTCTACTTGATAGGTCTCCTCAATCTGCAGAGTATATGGAAGCTGAAAGGGGCCTTACTAGACAGTATGCTCAGTTGTGTAAGGATGAAGAGACTTTTTATAAACAGAGATCTTGGGTTCAGTGGCTAAACCTAGGTGATAAAAACACCAAATTCTTTCATAGATCACTACTTCATTGACAGGTCAGGAACAAAATTCATGGTTTGACTGATGAGACAGGAGCTTGAGTGATAGATCAACAGGATTTGGGTCAATTGGCAGTCAAATATTTTCAAGGCTTGTTATCTACCCATTAGGCCACTCCTCCAGCTGATGCCTCCAAGTACTTTTCTAGTCGTATTTCACCTGATATGCTACCACTCTGGAGACTGTCATTACAATTGATGAGAATATGGAGGTTTTGTTCTCCATACCGAATGACAAAGCACCAAGCCCAGATAGCTATACTTCACTATTTTTCAAAAGAAGTTGAGGGATTCTTGGTAGTGATTTTATTGATGCAGTGAAGTATTTCTTTGAATTATTTACTCTGCCTAGATGTGTTAATGCTACTAGGATAGCTTTGGTGCCAAAAGTAGAGAATCATGTTACTATGAATGATTTTAGGCCTATATCTTATTGTAATGTGATGTATAAGTGCATATCTAAAGTCATTGTGAGCAGGTTATAGTTGATATTGCCTGATGTTATAAGGCCTTCTCAAACTTCTTTTTTGCCTTAGAGACAAAAATCAAATGTCATTTTGTTGACACAAGAGCTCATACATAACTATAATTTACCTAATATTATGTCTAGATGTGCTTTAAAAATAGACTTTAGGAAAGCTTTTGATACAGTCAATTGGGAACTCATCCTCTTGGGTTTGAGAACTATTGGAGTCCCTATATCCATGATTAGATGGATTGAGGTCTACATGTCCATTATACATTTCTCAATGGCTATGAATGAGGAGTTGCATGGGTTTTTTCAGTCAGCTAGGGGTATCCGACAGGGTGATTGTTTGTGTTGGCTATTGAGGGCCTGAGGGGTATTCTTAGAGAGGCTATTATAGATGACTTTGTTATGTTATCAAGGCTAGTGATCAACCTAAAGAAGAGTCATGTTTTCTTATCAGGTGTGGATGATGATTTGAAAGCATCTCTCTTGGATCTCTTGGGTTTTAGGTTAGGCTCCCTATCAATCAAATACTTGGGGGTCCCTTTGATTACTACCTGGCTGAAACATAGTGACTGCATGGCTTTGGTTGAGTGGATTCCCTCTAAGATCAAGTTGTGGACCTCGATATCTCTTATATATGTTGGTTGTTAGCAACTAATTAAATATGTTCTTTTTAATCTAGGTATATTGGTCTACTATGTATATCCTTCATTGTTCTATTATTATGAAGATTCAGTGCTTGTTTAGCTACCTTTATCTGGAAAGGTTCATGTATTTCCCCTTCAAGAGCAAAGGTGGCTTGGGCTTCAGTTTGTTATCCTCTGAAGAAGGGTGGGCTTGGGATTAAAAGGGTTAAGACTTGGAATAGACAAGTTATCCTCAAGCATGTTTGGAGGCTACTTTCAGATAGATCCTCAGTTTGGTCAACTTGGTTGTATTCCATATTGCCTAGAGGTAGATCATTTTGGCATGTTAAGCTACCTGCAGTATCTTTTTAATCATGACAGAAGATTCTTCAAAGTTGAGATTGGTGTAGGATTATGTTTGCCTCTTGCATTGGTGATGACTCTTTGACTTCTCTATGGCTAGATTATTGGTTGCTAGATGGACATCGTTTATGTGACCTTTTTCCTTTCAGGACTCTATCATCTACTATATTGTCTTGGGATGCAAAGGTTGCAGCCATTATTAAGGATGGTGGTTGGGACTTTCCTTTAGGTAGTCAAGACCTCCAGCAAATCTAGGACTGCATTAGATTCCACCTCCGGGTTAGCTCTCTGGATCACTATGTCTGGACAAGTTATTCTACAGGGAGGTTCACTATTGATTAAGCTTAGGAGGCACTTCAGGATACCAAACCCAAGAATATTATGCACCATCTTCTCTAGTTTCTAAGACATGTCCTACGACACTCCTTCATCTTATGGCTTGCCTCTTTGGGTCATCTACACACTATGGATAAACTACAACCTTTTCAGATCATCACCTTTGCGGTATATATCTCATATGGTTCACATGTAAAGCCATATGATCATCTGTTTTTTTAGTGCTCCTTCTCAGCTTCAGTATGGAGAGAGATCTTAAACAGGACTTTATTACATTGGCCTTCTATGTCATGATACCCTTTTCTTTAGTGGGCTTCCCTTCAATTCCATGAAAAGAAGGACTTCATGCATATTCTAGCACGATTGTCACTCTCTGCCACAGTTTACCTTATATAGTATGAGAGGAATACTCATGTCTTCAGCCAGCGCTACCGATCACAACATGATATGGTGGAAGAGATCTTTAGCTTGTTAAGATTATGGCTTCTAAACATAAAAGCGTGGTACCAGATATCTGCATAGATTAGATCTACATGGAAGTTTTGATTTTTGTATTTATTTATGTTGTTTCATTTTGGTTTGATGTTGTTTATCTTTTTTAGCTTTCCTGTAGTCTATTTGCCCTAATCATATAAGCTTCATGACTTTTAAATCCGGATAACGGATTCATTGTATTTCTTAGGGTATGCCCCTTTGTATCCTTATTCATATTTTTCCTTATATACATCTTAACTTCTCTAAAAAAAAAATGTTCATTACCTTTGCTACTTTAACTCATTTGAGTGAGTTCTTGCAAAAATCTACAAAACTCATGTTCTCCTCTTCCAATTTCCATCTTCTTCTCTTTGTTTTTCTCAAGCTCTCTAACTCTCTAAATTTAGTCACTTAATTTGTTTTCTTGGATATAATCCTCATAAGAATACTCCCCCTTGATTTAGCTTTGAAAAAATAAAAAGAGAAAAAAAAAGGGAGAAAAGTTACTCTCCCTCTTGTTTTCCTTTTGCACTGAACGTAGGTTGTCTTTAAAGGAGGAGAAGAGAATTTTTTTAATAAAATTACCAAAATGCCTTTATTAATGGCTCATGTGTCATCTTCTTTAATTTACTCGACTGTTAGTACTCTTGCAAAGCCTTCCCATCCTTTGATTGACTTGAAATTTTAACCTAGAATAAACAATAAGTCTGGAGATTCCTCACAAAATCTTAGCTCAATCCAACAGTCAGATTAAGAGATATGATCGATACCGTAAAACTAGACAGTTAGTGTCTTTTATGCCAAAATATGAATTTTTTGCATTAATTTATTTACTTAGAACATTGATTAGTACTTAAAAGTGTATTTTTATCAAGGTTTTATATCATCATTTTGCATTTGAAGTATCAAT
>Ga0307517_10010584_pt1 | contig 12897 bp, 7 predicted proteins | sample 23_EM_MG_FD_194515 | JGI IMG/M metagenome (GOLD analysis project Ga0307517, IMG submission 194515) | Populus trichocarpa ectomycorrhiza microbial communities from riparian zone in the Pacific Northwest, United States - 23_EM | ecosystem: Host-associated > Plants > Roots > Unclassified | place...
TTAATTATTGTTATATCGTGTTCGGTGTTTTAAAAATATTTTTCTACTCGTAAAAATACAATTTATCCTAAAAATACCTCTGTTTTTTTATTAAAAGGATTAACTGTGGCATTTTGTTATAAAAACAAAATGATCTAATTTTAAATTAAAGTGTTGTGTATTTTAAATTCAAAGTAAAATAAATCTTAATTAAATACCGATTTAAAACTAGAAACAGGTGAAGGTAGCTTTGCTCTGAAATCACAGAGTGTCATGTCGTTCGAAGAATTTGGCTCTGATCTATGAACCCTAGATGAGATCAACTTACTTATTGGACCGGGATTTTCTTAGAAATGATTTTTGAAAAATCTCTCTATAAAAATATTGTTTTCTACAAAGAAAAATGTTAATCCTGCCAATTTTATTTTTTATGAAAAATATTATAAAAAAACTATATATATTAGGTGTGTAAGTTAAGTAGGTCTTTTGAGATATCTTCTAATCTTTTAGTTATAAAATTTAAACAAGTTAATTCGATGACTTCTCGATATGAAATCTAACTTGATTTAAATTTTATTTTGAATTATTTTTTTTATCAAAATAATACTATTTTATTTTAAAAAATATCCTAAATAATATTATTTTAATATAAAAAATTAATTTAACTCATAGATTACAAATTAGTTGGGTCAACTGGTTGTGTTTGTTTTCCGCTAGCTTTTTGCGTTTGCAGTGAAACAAACACAACAAGGTGTTTGATAACATACCAAACTACGTTTTATGTTATGGGACATATTAAAAATTGAGTCAGAAATGCAATTTTTATAAAACAGTTTTTACATGTATTTTTAACTGAGTTTCGTAAAAAATCTAACCATGTTTATTTTTACATTTCAAAAGCGCTTTTGAAAAAAATTGAATTTTATTTTTATTTTTTTATCTGCTTCAAATAAATATATTTTTTTGGTGTTTTTAGATCATTTTAATGCGCTGATATAAAAATAATTATTAAAAAATAAGAAAACATTATCTTAATGCATTTTCAAGTAAAAAATGCTTTGAAAAACAACCGCAAGCACACTCTCAAACACAACAATCAAATATTTTATATATGTTTTTTACTACACGTAAACTTCAATTATAACTTTTATCAAATATATATATAAATCCAACTAATCACAGGTAATTATATATATATTTTTTTAAATTAATATTTTTTCAACCCATAACTATAAAAACTAATAAAAAACAAAAACATTCTACCTATCTGCCTTGATTATTGCGTATATTATAGATGCGAACTACGTGCATCCTCGATGTGCCCGCAAGATTTGGTCTCGTGGACTTGTCGCTGAGATATTGGAATCAATGTCTTTGCCAAGGGACACTGCGGGTCTCCTCATTCTCGAGGCCTTTTGTAGGAGCATGCATGCGTGTCTCTGGCCCTTCATGACTCAACCACCGGAAGCCAATCAATTCGTTGGCCGGATGTTTTTTTCAGGCACCGTTAATCTCATTTCTACCCTGCATGCATGTCACCGGAGAACAGTAGGAAGATATTGCTTAAAACCAACATTTCAACCTTTTTTTTTTATCATCGGTTTTACTTTTATTAAAGAAAAAAAAAACTCGTGGCAACTGGCCGCCACAAGTAGTCGTTGAGATGACTTTTGGTGATCCTAAAGACCACGAAACAGTACGTTAGTAACAGAGAAAAGGGCACATCATTAGGGCAATTTCTTAAATCTCTGGTGTTCAAAGCAGCACCTCGGGCAAATATACGTCTCTGTTTCCACAGTTTCAGATAGGGCAGATAGGATCGCTGCATCACCTGTACGGCATCATACCCTACCTACTACCTACACTGTTTATTAACACAGTGTCTCTCACGCGCTTCTTTTCTCAACTGTAACTCTAACTCTCCCATAAAAAGACATCAAACCTAACTTAACATCTTCTTTTGCCGCTTCGGCTATTCTTCGCCGTTGGATCCAACCCTAGCCCACTTTGCATCAACTATTAACGTCCGTGGAAAAGGCAAAGCGAGCAAGGCTTTAACATGAAGGGGTCTGGTCTCTGGTGATGGCTACGTTTCATTTTTTCTTTCTTTTCTTTGATTCGTTGGTGTTATTGTCTTTAATCTGTGTTTTTTCAAAAGTGATTTTTATTTTAAAATATGTTAAAATAATTATTTATTTAGATTTTTTTTTATTTTAGATATATATATATATATATTAAAATCATTATAAAAAAGATTAGTATAAAATTTTTTTATACGTGAAACATATTTTTGAAATTCATCCAGAAACAAAAAAAGTTTAGTATTCTTCATGAAATATAAATAAATTTTTTTTATCATCAAACTCATCATTTAAAGTTTGGTATTCTTCATTCCTAGTAAAATTTAATATTGAAATTTGAAAATAAAATTCTCATTTTTTTTAAAAATTAAATATGTATAAAATCTTATCATACCCGGTTCCTAAATACTTAATAGGAAAAGGAGAGAGAAAAATATATTTTTTTAGTATGTAAGAGAATTATTATTATTTTTTAATAAATATGAATTTTATTTATATTGCATGTATCTAATAATTATAACTTGAGCATAATAAAATTTGATTTATATTTTTTTATTGGAAGATAATTGTTTTTTGGGAAGTAATTTCCTAAAAAGTTGATTGTTTTTCGATGTTTGTCAATATCATAAAAATAAGTTGAAAAATAAATTTTTAATTTTTTAAAGTTTATTAAAATAATAGTGACCGAATATCACAAATAAATAAACTGAAAGATAATAAAATAAAAAAATTAATTTTATAAATTACTTTAATTAAAACATGTAGCAGTAAGAAGAATTGAGACCTAGTTTGACATAAAAAAAATTCAATTAAAAAATGATAAAATTAAAAAATATATAAAAAATTCAAAATAAAAATATACAGCAATTGAGAAATAAAAAACCAATTTAATATAATCAATAAATAACAATATACTTTTAAATTTAATTATTTCACTTTATTTTTTTATTTTAGAAAAGTATTTTCAACTAAAAAATAAAAGGTTTTTAGATTTTTTTTTAATTGTAGATGCTTTTTCCCTTGATTGAACTTTCTTTAAAGTTGTCAAGCATTGAAAAGCAGAGAGAATGATTTCTGGAATTCTTTTTTTTTTTTTGAAAACTATCGAGGTCAAGCTTAGTTTTGACAAGGAGGGCTAAATTGGGTTTTATTATTTGACTGTTAAGCAGAGGGTTATTCAAGAATCACAGATTATTTTTGTTTATTTTTCTTGGTTTTACAGAAGAAAACATGATTAGCATTGATGACAATAATATAATATGCATCATCGAGGGGATGATTAGCATCCAAATTCGGAAAGCATCCGATCCATTTACTCTAAGCAATGATAGCAACACTAAATCAATTATGTTTGAATTGTATTAATTAGTTATAATCCTCAAATTATCTGAACTAATTAATCAAACAAGTAATTAATATGCGTAATATAGAGCATTTTGCCCAATAAAATCTCCAAACAGCTAAAGAAAAATAATTATTTTTCTCAAACCAAACCAAGCATGGAAAGGCCTCTCATTTTTTTTTAAAAATGATTTTCTTTTTATTTAATCATGATCATTGAATATCATGATAAAAATATAAATAATTTCAATATATTATATTAATTTCAATACAAATATATAGTTATTAAACACAAACCAGAAGCTGACTTGATTTAATATTCAAGTCAATAAATATTTTTTTAAAATATTAAAATGACATCTACTATTTTTTTTTTAAAAAATCAACAACTTTTTACTAAGTTAAATGAGATTGATTATTTTTTTAGACTCATTCTAGCTAGAAAATAAGTTAATTAAATTCGGTTTCTCGAGCCAAATTAAATTTAATAATAATATATAAATGCTTTTTTTTTTATTTGGTTGCTAATGCAGTACACGCTTTTACATAAATTTTTTTAATTAAAAATATACTAAATTATTATTTTTATTTTTAACTGTATCAAAATTATTAAAATATAACCTCATAAAATATTAATTTAATATTTTTTAAATAAAAAATAATTTAAAAGACATTTTAAAAAACATATTGAAAAAATAAACAGCCCCCTGATACATATTAAAAAAGAAAAGAAAAGAAAAGAAAAGAAAGACAAACACTGCGATCATTCGAAAAAAACCCCACATATAAAATCCCATTTCTTTGATTGCAAGCTGTTTTCTTCACCTGAAAACCACCACAAACCCAAAAATACTCTCTACTTCTTCGTGTTCTTCTCCTCCTCCTTCGCCTTGTATGCTTATAGTAACCCCACATATCATCACCATCGGCCATCACCTTCCCTCTGTCTCTCTCTCTCTCTACACCTTCAAAATTCACTGTGATTGCTTCTTTTCTTCATAGCACTTGCATCAAGCCTACCTCTGCATCTCCCTCTCTCGTGCATATATATCCCATGTTGTAATAAACTCGCAACCTTTTCCTTTTCTTTTCTTTGTCTCTTCAAGACTTGCGCAAAAAACATGGCCTTTCACCATAACTTGCCATCACAAGACCTTCCTCTTCACCACTTCACAGACCAACAAGCAACAGAAAACACCACAGCACCACCGAATTGGCTGAACACTGCTCTCCTCCGCTCTCAACAACCACCACAACAACGAACTCACCACCACTTCACTGATAACAACAACACCAACAATTTCTTAAACCTCCATAGCGCTACCCCTTCCACCACCGCCACCACTTCTGACTCCGCTTCTCATAATCCAACTCAATGGCTCTCCCGTTCCTCCTCCTCCCTACTTAACCGCAACCACAGTACCGTCATCGACGACGTCTCCGCCGCTGCCGCCGGTGGAGACCACCCCATCATCGCTAGTATGTCGCAAGAATCGTCAGAATTGAAGAGCATGAATAAGAGCGAAGGAGAAACCATGGTGGAGAGTGGCGGTGGTGGAGGAGAGGCGGTGGTGAATTGGCAAAATGCGAAGTGTAAAGCGGACATATTGGCGCATCCTTTGTATGATCAATTGTTGTCTGCCCACGTGGCGTGTTTAAGGATTGCCACGCCTGTTGATCAGTTGCCGAGGATTGATGCCCAATTGGCTCAGTCACAACAAGTAGTGGCTAAATACTCTGCTCTTGGAAGTCATCAAGGATTGGTTCCTGATGACAAAGAGCTTGATCAGTTTATGGTATGTTAGTTAACTATGTTTTTCTTTGAAATTTGAAAAAAAAAACAATCTGGACCATTTTTTTGTTTTTTCTATGTTGTTTTTGGGTGCAAAGATTGTGTTTTTTAATGTTCTGAATTATGAATCAAAATGGGTTTGATTCATTTGGGTGTGTTTTTGGTTTAATGTTGCAACTCACAAACATGTTTCGTAGATCACTTGTGTATGTTTGTTTTTTTTTTTTTGCAAAAAAAGTTTGAATTTTTCAATATCTTGATTCATGAACTAAATGGGTTCGATTGATTTGGGTGTATTTTCGTTTTTTTAAAATGAATTTAGTTTGATTAGTGATGACCAGAGGAACTTTCAAAGCTACACCATTTTTTTTGGTGCAAAGTGTATTGGTTTTGAATGTCCTGGTTCATTATTTGCAATGATTTTTTTTTTTTATTAATTTGGGTGTGTTTTTGTTAATTGAAATGAATTTTGGTTTGGCTAATTATACTTAGGGGAACCGATTTTTTTTTTTTTGGAGATTGAAGGGTCGTGGCCCTTTTGATGCACCGACAGTTTTTTTTTTTTTTTGGGATAATTAAAAGAGGGAGTTTGGTGGTGGGTTTTTTGGATGGTTGTTAGGTGCTTAATCAGTAGATATATTGTTGATGCTTGAGGGAAGGGTATTAGCTAATTGTGTCAATAGTAAAGGATGTATCTTTGGTTGCAAGGTTGTTTTACAGCCAAAAGTAGCTGGAGTTTTATGGCTCAAAGCTGGAATTTGAATATTTTTGGGATCAGACGTGTAATGGTATAAAGAGAAGGTTTATGATGCCATAACTGTAAGTTTCTGGTTTTGGTGGTGCCCCTGGTAGTCACAGCTTTAATCTTCAATTCTTGATGGAGGAAAACTGGAAACTATGAATATTTACTGTGCTTGGTGAAACTCAGAGGAGCCAAGTCTGATATGAAGAAGATACGGGTTCGCTGTGCAGCCCGGCTTTATGAGGGACAAATCTAAATTTGATTGCTGTTCTTGGAGATTGAAGTGATTAAGGCCAAATTTGAAGTTAAATTTTTGAAATATCAGGCAGGAGGAAAGATGAGAGGTTAAGAGATGTGAATGGAAAAAGATTCCATGACAGACTCCTTTAAATATCTTGGGACCCCTTAGTTTCAAGAACTCTGCTGTTGGAAGTGAAATGAAATAAAGTTGTTAGGAATATTTTCTTTCTAGGTCTAATAGTTTTCCTAGAGGTTTTCGGAGACAAAGAATCTGATTTAGCTTGCTCTGAATTCGATTTTCAAGGGGATAATGGGGTAGATGCAACAAGCCATTTACTTGAATTCTTGGATATTTTGATTTTAGCATGAACTTCAAGTGTCTGTGACAAACTCCCTGAGATACCCTCCTCATGATAAATGCTTTACACACCTTCATCCCCAATCTTCTAGCTGTTTTGGTTATCAGTCTTTTTCAGGTCTAATTGCCCCAGGCATGGATCCATGCTTGAAATTCAATTAGATGGTTTCACTATGTTGTTTGATAATACATGCATATGCGCATACTTGGTTAGGTATTATTGCAGAGTATCACCAGCAAATCAATTAATCAGCATTTCTTCGAAGATCGGTGTGTTTGAATGTCCACTGCATGAGTTTGAGTTGATTACAAAGCAGAAAATTTACTCTACTAAAAAATAAGTGCTATAATCGAACATTTCAGTGAAAAATGAAAGTGGCTTTAATGTGTATACAATCCACGTATTCCTCATGATAGAGTTACTAAGTGATATTGCTTTTTTATGTTTTGCTGTCTAGGAACCATGAATTTGTACAGTTGCTAACAGATTGTTGTCGTTTCCCATATGATGGTTACCTTGCTTGATCTTTTATTGTGTCTATACTGGCAGATAATTAATTCAGAATGTTTATACCTTATTCCTCTATATAATTGGAATAAATGGAGTGTGTTCAATGACAATTGTGAGAGTTTCTTGAGAAGCCTGCATTATCTTGAAAAAGAAAATGTATAACAGAATAAAAATGCTGATCCTTTCATTTTTTGATACCGCAGACACATTACTTTCTGTTACTTTGTTCCTTCAAAGAACAATTGCAACAACATGTTCGAGTTCATGCAATGGAAGCGGTGATGGCTTGCTGGGAGATAGAGCAATCCCTACAAAGTTTAACAGGTAATGTTCCATCATCTTATCCTAAAATTTGCTTACAGGCCTCTTAGCTGCTAAATTCTTGCTGTGAAAGCATGATTCTCAGGGTCATTGTTTTTCTGTCATGGTTCCTGTGGTGGAGGAAGTGTAGGAACTGCTAAAGATTAATGGAATTTTTTTTCCTTCTTTCTGTGCAAAAGCTCTTTGGGGAAATTTGGGGTCTTACGTTGAACTACTAGTACCATAAACATCAATGACATTACAACAGCCTGATTTTGTTTCAAGTTTTTCTTGCCTGATATGCATTAATGTCTCTGCCACACTGAAATGCTTTTCTTTCATGCTTTGAGCAATAAGATATGGTGACATGTATTCATGAAACTGAAGCTATAATATTTTATTGCTGCTATGAACAGGAGTTTCTCCAGGTGAAGGTACTGGTGCAACAATGTCCGATGATGATGAAGACCAAGTTGACAGTGAGGCCAATATGTTTGATGGAAGTTTGGAGGGTGTAGATACAATGGGGTTTGGTCCCTTGGTCCCTACAGAGAGTGAGAGATCTTTGATGGAGCGTGTGAGGCAGGAATTGAAGCATGAATTAAAACAGGTAATGGCCAAAATTACCTACTCTGAAAGATTTTGACATTTTCAATGTCACCAATTTTCTTAACGTTTTGTAGGGTTACAAGGAGAAAATTGTTGACATTAGAGAGGAAATTTTGCGCAAGAGAAGAGCGGGAAAGCTTCCTGGTGACACAACCTCAGTCTTAAAAGCTTGGTGGCAATCACATTCCAAGTGGCCATATCCTACCGTAAGTGTTACTGCTCGCTCTCTCAAATAGGATTTGATACACTCAGCAGTATTCAATGTGTTTTATCTTGAAATGGGATAGAGCTAAGCTACTGTTACATTTATGTGCATGAATTAGTTCTGTTCATTGGAACCCCACCTGCTTGTTTGCTGTCTCACGACAAGTCAAAAAACATGTGATTTTAGTCTTCTACAACCATTGCCGACCTTGATGGTCCAAAAATGACAAAAGCAGCGAAATTTCCTTAATTAAATAACTGAAAAGATGTTGGGATCACCCAAAGACAACGCAAACAAGCAGAATTTGTAGACAGCAGGATGATACTTCTTCTGACAAGACATTAGTGGGTGACCAGATTAGGGGGTAGTTAAGCAAAAGTCATCAATTTCAGATTTCTCTTTGTTAACTTTCTAAATTGAATCTCTCTGACTTTTCAGGAGGAAGACAAGGCGAGATTGGTACAGGAAACAGGTTTGCAATTAAAGCAGATAAATAATTGGTTCATCAATCAAAGGAAGAGGAACTGGCACAGTAATCCTTCAACTTCAACAGTCTTAAAAAGCAAACGCAAAAGGTATTTTATTGTTTTATTAAAGCATGTATTCTCATCTAATTTAATACCTGATGAGCTTTGAACTAACTTTAATTTGAAAAGAAGTAATGCAGGTGATAACAATGGCGATCGATTTGTGTAAATTCCGACATATATGATCATTGTTCAAGCTTGCACTCCAGCAAGTACATTGAACATACTACATAGCAATGGAACTGCAAAGGGTTTGACAGTGGTCTACAGAATTCGAGTAAGAGAACCATAGTTTGCTTCTAGAGGGAAGAAAGACTAACATAGAGGATGAGGAATGGTGATCGAGGGTATGCAGATGGTAGAATGAATGCAACACGGTCTTGCTGAGAGTTTCAAATTAGTGAAGAATTCTATTAGCAAAAACTTTATTGGATAGAAATAGGGCAATGCGCATTGGCAGGTTTATGAATTTTTGTCTGCTTTATATATATGAATAAGAATGGTGAGGGGTGATGGATGTACAGTGTAATAATCTTTGCATGGTTTCTTTTCAGTCATTATAGATCATAGCCTTATCTTCTTCTTCCTCCTCCTTTCTCATTAAATTCGCAGCAGCTATTGAATATAAATATTTTGAAAATTGTTTGCTGATGCTGTTTAAGCAAAGCACTTTCCTGTTTTTCTTTTTGCATGTCCACCTCACCTGGATAGTCTATGCATAAACTGGTTTGTCATGTCCTGTCCGAAGAAGAGATTTTGTTAGAAGATAAGATTCAGTGGATTGGAAAATCTGTTCAATACTCTTTATGGTCTAATAAAAAAAAACATGAAACCAGGCCTTCATCAAAGCATAAGAAAATTAGGTTAATGTACTGATCAATGAGTTAATCTCAACTGGAGCTGGTAAAAAAATTAGGATATTTCAGCAACTACATCGCTATCAGGCGCCCCATCATCAAAGTTCTTGCACTTTGGCCCTGCCAAAACCTCTGATATCTCTCTTACTTTCTTCACCTTTTCCACTAACCAGCCATCCTTTTTAATCTCTTCTTGTTGGTGCATTAGATGCCTCTCTATGCCACTTTTACTTGCTTGTCGCGGCCGACAGCTAAGTCCTTGAAAACAGCCACAACAAGAGCAAGCGATTGCCTTCTTCTATATATATAATAAAGGGGTAGAACATGATTGAATGAAAACAATAAATAGAAAAACATAAAAAAAATTATCACTTGAAAAATTTTAGAATGAGTTTTTATATTTTTAAAATACAAATAACATAGAAAATACTTCCAGAGGCATAATATATTATTATATCCATGTAAGAAAACTATTGATTCAAAGTTATCCTTCTCTTTTCGAATCAAACAACCCTAGCTATTTAGAGTTAAAAAGTAACGTCACCCCTCTCCTTCTTACTAAGCAACCCTCCTTCACTCCAGGTACATCTCTCTTCTTCTTCTTCTTGTTTTTTTTTCTCTCCAATCAATTTCTTAAATCTCTCTCTCTCTCTCAAATTATTTGCATTCACATACGCTTATTGTAATTCATGATACTTTATGAATGTATTTACCAATTAAAAATACATTAAAATAATATTTTCTCCATTTTTTTTTAATTTTTGATATCAATTTATTAAAACTATATAAAAAAACTTAAAAAATATCAATGTAACATAAAAATAAATACTCACTAAGTGTAGTATCAATCAAAAGTTGAAGGTTATTCTTCAATTAAAGCTCTCTCTATAATGTTGGTGCTTCAATTGGTGCTTACACATCAATTTGTTCCTCTAGTAAGAAAAAAAAAGAAATTATCTATAAAGAGAAAGGGTCATAATCTGAAAGTATAATATTGGATAAATTAGTTGACAACGTTAGATATACAATGGACCAATAAAAAAAAAACTATGTTGAGGTGCATACCTTTGTTTATATTCATTAGAAGGTATCATGGGTGTTTTTTTTTTTTAATGTTCTTTTAAAGGTTTAATGGGCGTTGAATAGCATAACGGAGGAGCACAAAACCACAAACAACGTACGTATTAAAGCAATTCTACTTATGTTCATGTAGATCATAGGTTGCTTGAATCTTAATTAAAAATAATAAAATTGAAATTCAATATCATTGTCATGTAACCAAAACAATAATCATCTTTGTTATCATTAACAGTAATCGGCTTGCTTAGTAACAAAAATACAGAAGATCCATAGCAATCAATGTACAAAGTTGTGGAAGAGCTTATATATATGTATGTAAATTCAAGAACACTAAAGCTGAAAAACAGCCGTATCATGTGCCAACTCTCCCTTGCTAATCCCAACTGGAGCCGCATATCTTGCTGAAAAATCAGGATATTCAGAATCAACTTCCCTACCAAATCCTTCATCAAAGTTGAGAGCATAACTTTGAGGATCATATTGACATTGCATTCTTGATCTTTTCTTGTTATTATTGCTAAACCTCCTTATAAAATTCTTCCACTTTGGTCCTGCCAAGATTTCTGATATCTCTTTAACTCTCTTCACCTTCTCCACCAACCAACCATCTTTTATCGTCACCTCTTCTTGTTTAAGCATTAGGTTTCTCTCCATGCCATTGCTGCTTCCTCGTCGCGGCCGACAACAAAAGCCTTGAAAACAGCCACAACAAGAAGAAGTGACTGCCTCTTCGTAATCTTCAGCATAAAGGGTGTCTACTAGTGGTGAGCTTTCACCAATGGATTCCATAAGAAAGAGAAACAGGGCAGCCTTTTTCTCTCTCGAGAAGGCTAGGGCAAAGTTGATGGTTAGCTAGCAAGGATCAATGAGAAAAACAAAGGGTTTGCTAGGAAGGATGCTATATATATATATAAGAGAAGCTTAATTAGAAAGCTACCAAACGGCTTAATTATAATCCTAGGTGATTTAGGAGAGGATTAATATAGATAAGGGTAGAGAAGAAAGCTGGAAGGATCTTAAGAAAATCAATATTTGGAATAAAAACTCTAGATGACAATGTCAACCTTTTAAAACATTTGAATGTCAAATTATATTAAGACACGTAGAGTAATAAACATGCAATAGTTAATGATTTTTATAATAATCTATATCTCTATTGGGCTGTTGTAGATCTGTTTCTGACAGCTTAGTGATTTGATCAGGAGTTAGTTGGATTCCTGTTAGCTAGGGTATTTAATGAAGGCTGTGTTTGCCGGCCAATAACAAGTGCAGCTGTGGCTTAAGTGTCACCTCTTCATCGACAGTTAGATATGCCAAACAGCTATTTTGGTGTTTTTGAATAATATTTTTGCAAAATTTAATTATATTTATTAAAATTTTAATTATTGTATCAACCACAACTAAAGCCAAGGACAGTCTTGCACAACTACTCATGCCACGCACGCATTATTCCATTCCAACGAGCTTTAGAATATTTTTAATTAACAAATTTTTTAGATCAATTATCTTTAATTATTGATGGTTGGCTGTAGATATAATTAAGCATTGATTTTTTATTTTTTCTATAGAACAGCAATAATTCTAATGAGCTGAAAAGGAGTGCCTTTGTTTGCTTTAGAAATTAATACATGTAGAGACTGGAATTTATTAATTAGCACTAAAATCTAAATATTAAATAATAACACAGAAGAATAACCCCATTTATAATATATCCTAAGCAAGCTTAATTACTAATTAGAGAGTTTAAATTTAGGATTATATTCCTTAATAAAATTGGCTAAAAGAGAGTAATTAAACAGAAGGATTATACACAGTAGTGTCACTGTTTGACTTCTTCTACAGAGTCCATTGGGTGTATGGTATTGGTGGGGTTTTAAAAACTTGCAAAGATCTAACTGCAAATCTTGGGTTACATTTAAGAAGAAACAGACGAATAGGGAAGCCAGCTGCATATTTCTGTACACGCTACATAACTACTACTGTTTGTTTTTGCAGCGGTAAAGCTGTTTTCAAAAAATTAAATTTTTTTATTCTTTAAAATTATTTTGTTTAGTTTTTTAAAATAATTTTGATGAATAATGTTAAAAATAAAAAAATTATTTTAATATATTTTTTTAAAAAAAAAATTAAAAAAACAAAAGTACAAGCGTGCTTTGTAATCTTTCAAAGCAACCATTACCATGGCCAGCTAGGAAACTTCTTCGTGGACCCAACTAACAGTTGTCTTTTGTTGAAGCAAATGATTTAGCTAATATACGCTAAGCTCCAGCACTTT
>Ga0307517_10010585_pt1 | contig 12896 bp, 6 predicted proteins | sample 23_EM_MG_FD_194515 | JGI IMG/M metagenome (GOLD analysis project Ga0307517, IMG submission 194515) | Populus trichocarpa ectomycorrhiza microbial communities from riparian zone in the Pacific Northwest, United States - 23_EM | ecosystem: Host-associated > Plants > Roots > Unclassified | place...
GTGGTTTGGCAAACCGCCTACATCCACGGGAGAAGCCATTGCATTATATAGGGAGAGAACAAGATTTACAACAATAGAGGAGTAGGAATCATCCCCTCTTTGGCAACTCTCAACCTCACTCTATTTTTCTCTTCTTAGTGCTGCAATAGCAGCTACTGCTGGCTGCCCTTGGCAGCCACTCTCTCCTATATTTCTCACATCTTTGACTGCACTCTTAATCTCATTTTGCTCTCTAACGTATGCCTCTATTTATAGGCATCCATGACAGCTTCTCTTGCTTTTTTGTCAATAATGGTGGCCACCAACTCCAGCTCATCTTCAACAATGGTGGCTACACCAGCAGCCCTCTTTGACTCTATGACAATGACAACCATCCTCTTCTAGAAGATAGGCTATAGATGCTCTATGATTGCTGCACATTAATGGCAATAATCCTAACAATATCTTCCTCTACACTGATTGTTTCGACACTTTCTGGACTCCCCTCTACAGTGTCAATTGTTCCCAACACACATCTTCATGGTGCTGTGGTAGTTCCTCTCTCAAATACTCATCAGGTTATCTCCTTGAAACTGACCAACAATAACTACCTATTAGAGAATGCAAATGAAACCATATTTGTTGGGTGAAGGTGTGTATGCTTTTGTTGACAGGTACTATCCTTGTCCTGCACTCTATATTACTGCCACCGATACAGCAACTCCTGGTATCAATCCATTTTTTCTTTCATGGAAGCAACAAGACTAATTAATTATGAGTGCTCTCCTCTCCTCTTTATCTACTGAAATTCTATATCTTGTGGTTGACTGTAACACATCTCATAGCATCTGGCAAACACTTGAAAAAACTTTTGCCCCACCGTCACATTCAAGGATTATGCAATTACATGGTTCCTTTCAGGATTTGTGTTAGGGGGATGATTTAGTTAGCGCTTATCTGCAGTGAGCCAATGTCCTCTTTGATGAGTTGGTTGCTGCTAGTTGGCCTATTTCCTTAGAGGATTTTAATCTTTATGTATTTCGGGGCTTACACAGTGATTACAAGAAGAAAGAGGCAGGAGTATCATTAGGCTTTAAGAAGAGATAATCATTTCAAGCCATACAAAGACTTATAAAGACGACAAACAAGGGAAGAAAGAGTAGAGTGAACAAAACTAGATGGGTGCTCTATATACACTTCTTCTTAAAGTATCATATTTAAGAAGGAATTATGAACATCTAGTTAACTAATTTTCCAACCTCGAGAAACAACAATAATAAAAACCAAATGTTTAATAGTTGGCTTAACTACTAGATTAAAAGTCCTAAAATAATCAATCTTCTCCTGTTGAGTGAACCCTTTAACAACTAAATGAGTTGTGTATCTCTTAACACTACCATTAGCTTGCATTTTAATTTTATACACACAACAACTACCAACAACATTCATAGATTAGTGAAAGGCAATTAAAGTCCATGTACTATTAGAGTGTAGAGCCTGGATTTTCTCTTGCATGGCTTGATGCCATGTCAAATAACAGTTGACGTTCTAAAAATTAATCGATTTCTTCTCATGTAAAGTAACACATGAAGCATAAAAAAAAAGAGTGGTATTTGCTATTCTGGGCTTACTTATATGAAGAACCATAAAGTGTTGTTGTGGAACCTAAGTATGAGAAATCCTGTTAGAATTCAAAATCTACTTAAGAGAGAAGTTAGAGAGATCAACCACTAAAGCCAAGCTAGGAGGTGACAAGTCATAGGTGGATGGTGAAGAATAACCCAAGGCTGAATCATGTCGTGTAAGTACATAAGAAGCTAAAGAACCATGTGGACATTAAGAGAAAGAACCTGTACCTTAATAATGATCAGTAGAAGAGGAAGCACACAAAGATAAATCATTAGGAATATTACTCATTGAAATAGGTTGATTATGTAAAGTATGTGCAGGTGTTAGGTTGAGAGATGAAAATGGAGAAGGTGTCAAGGTAGGAATAAAAGTACTTATGGATATTGCAGACAATGTTTCTATCTATTCAAATTCTTAAATAGGAAAAACATTTTCATGAAACCTAATATGATGAGAAATGTATATTCATTTAGAAAAAAAATCAAGACACTGATAACCCAAGTAAAAGGATCTATATTCGAGAGACATAAGGAGTAGAGCAAATATCTAACTTATGAATATTATATGGATAAAGGAAGGGAAAACATATAAAGAAAACTATAATTTGGTGTAGACTTAAAAAGAAATTTAAAAGGCATTTTATTATTTAACATAAGTGTTGGCATGCAATTTATTAAATAAATAGATGTTTCAAATGCATAAGTTCAAAGTTTTAAGGGTGTTTTATATTGACCAGGAAGGGTAAGACCAATTTAAATAATATGTCTGTGCGAACATTTAACTATGCCATTTTGTTCATGATTATATGGACAAATCAATCTATGTTGAATACTAATAGTTTTAAAATAAATTCTTAATTTTTTTATACTCACCACCTTAGTCCATTTGTATAGATTTAGTTTTAGTAAAAAACTATCTTTCAACTTGAACTTGAAATGGTTGAAAAACAATAAAAACATCAGACTTAGTAACTAAAGGAAAAAACCTAATATATTTAGTATAAACATCCATAAAAATAATAAAATAGTGAAAAGCATCAGCAGAAAAACATAGGAGAATGTCACCAAGCATCACTAAATACCAATTTAAGAGGATTAGGGGTTTTGTGACCTGTAGGTTCTAAAGACAAACATGATGCTTTTCTTAAAGAACATGTTGAACAATTAAAATTAAAATTTTTTGAAATACATGACACATTTTTATTTGACACTAAAAGACTCAAAATTCATGGATTAAGAAACACATGCAAATAAGAAAGGCTTAAGGTAAAGACATTATAGAAGACTCGGAGATAATATAAAGACCATCCCTACATATATTAAAGTTCTCCACAGAGCTCAGTCTCCATGCAACAATAATTCATCAAAGAAAGACTTTGCCTTCTGTAAATAAGCATTGACTGTATCATCGCCTTGTCATATATCTTGAAAAGAACTATGAATTTGCATAATTCTAGAATTAAATAGAGAAGCAAGTGCCTTTTCAAGAGTATACTATATACTATATGATGTATGACAATCAATAACAAGGTGTAAGACTTCAGTAGATAGCGAAGACAAAATAACACTCATGATTAGATTATCTTATTGTTTCCTTGAAAGAAAAGAGAGGTTGATAACGGGGGCAGCCATATTTGTAGAGATGATATGAGAGGGAGGACAAGAGCAGGAGCTATCAAAAAAAAAAAAAACAAAACCCTCGGACCTTATAGATGGGGCTTTATATGCATCCACCATTATAGAAAATTGGTATTGGTTAACTTTAGATAGATAACTTCTTGTGTTTTAGAAAGAAGAGTGACGACTACACCCTAAGAAACCATGGCCATTGAATTATAATTTCCAGTGGCAGTTAATGGAAGAGAAACAGGGATTGATGCGGCAATAGTGAATGAAAAGAAGACAACAGTTGGTTTAACAATATGAAGGGAGGGGGAAGCCATCAGTGCAACAACAAAAACTGAAGGAGCAATTAGCATAGCAGAGGGATTAGTGGAAGCCACAATTTGATTGTTTATAGAATTCATTAAGAGCAATTACGCAAATGAGACTCTAATACCAAGTTAAAAAAAAATATAAGAAATAAGTTTTGAGAATAATAGGTGGCTTAATCAGAATGATTTAGAATATGCTTTTGTTCAGAATCTACTATCGAACTTAGCCCCTCACCATCTGATTGTTAGAATAATGTATAGCATGCATCAGAATGCATGTTTCGACGCTTTGTTAATTAAACACCAACAAATCTCTCTCTAATAAAAACAAAACGTTGTTATCAGTAATTTTGATATAATATATATTTGTGGGCAAGCCTTGGAATGGCATATGATGGTCACCAATCATGCATGATTTACTACTGGTGTATCTCATATATCATCAAGGGCGCATGCAACAAGTTTAATTATATGTGGCTATTTTGTCGCAGACCAATTTGGATTAGGGCTTAAGTGTATACCACAAATGAATTGATCATTGACCCAGCCAGCTTTTTGGGTGTCTGGGTAGAAAGGGGCATGATGGGTCAATGTAAAATCAATAATTTATATGATGTAGAATATTTTGTCTCGTGAAATGAGAGATTTGAGCCTCAATTTTGAGTTATCTACATGTTAGCTAGATGCTTACTAATCTTTCTTGTCCATTCTTCTTCTGATCAATTATTTGTTGGTAATTAATTAAGTTGTTCTTGAAGGAAGTTGATAGCTAGGATGAAGGTTTTAAGTGATGAATTAGTTGTCAAATTCTTTTGTTCATCACGAAATCTTTTTTCAATCCATATGAACATGAATATGGTGTATAATGTACTTTTGTGTCCCTATTTTCATATAGTTTCCAAGGTAACCACGTTTTAGCTCCTCATTTTATTGGGTAATGCGAGAGAAAATTAATTATATAAATTAGAGAGGTTAAATAAGTTAATTTTACCGTTTCTTACCAGAAGAAAGTCTTTTATATTGAAAGTTTAGAATAAAATATTAATTGTCATAACCTAAATTTTCACATTTTATTTTATTTTATATGGTAGAAAGAAACATCATGAGCATTAATTAAAACAATTTTTTTCCAATAAAAGTAGAAATTTTCAATTAATTTCTCTTTAAAGGAAAAATATCTTCAAATAACTTTTCATTAACAAAAAAATCTTCAATTAATTCTTTCCTAATTGATTTTGCTATTATATTTAGAAGGCAATTAACATAAAAAGAAAAGAGAGAGGAGGTTTTTGTGAGAAGAACAAAAAAAGAAGAAGAAGAGAAACACGAGAGAGACACGCAGAGAAAGAGAGAGGACAATAAAGAAAAAGAAAAAAGAAATTGTCCTTTTAGGTTTTTCTTCGTTAGGAGAGTTACCCTCTCTCCCTCATGATTTCTCTAATATTTTTTTCATCAAGTTCATTGTTTTTGCAGCATCAGACTCTCTCATTTTCCAACCCCCAAACCAAATCAATTTCATCCATTAAAACATCATCTAAACAACCACCTCCCATCCTACAAAAATCAATTTGCAACCACCACATAATAGCCTAAAAACCCCAGTTGCAAAACCCCCATAAAAAAGCTTGGAAACTTTGTGTGAACCAGAACATTGTTTAGTTTTTAATTTATAATACGAGCCATGCATCTCGTTTTTAGTTGTTTTTTAGGTTGATGGAAAACTAAGACTTTTATAAAGAATTTAAAACCTAGTTATGCTGTTTGGAAGCCTAGGAAATAGCCAAAACAAAGAAGTCAGAATTTGTTTAGAAGTTCATAGCAACTTAGATGTATTTTAGTTTTCAGCCTTTATTTGAAGTTACAAAAGTCATAATAATGCAAACTTAGATGCATTGAAAAGTTTAGAAAAATGTTTAAAACTTTTTTGAAGGGTCTAACTCCAAACTGTGTCATTTTAACACTTGGAATCAAGTTGGAAGTTTCAAAAGAAACAACAACAGTACTTCACTATAGCATCAATGTGCCACCATTTTTCTGACTGCCTCTGCACGTTCTGATAGTTCCTAGACTGCCTTGGAATGTTGATATCTAATCTTAAATCATTTATTTATATGAAATGTTAATATTTAGGACCAAACATTAGTTGTGTATGTGATTTTGGACATTTTGGTGATAAGTCATGATGATATGGGTTTGTATTATAATAGAAAATAAAAACATTTATCCTTATCAAAGTATTTTTTTTTTAAAAAAAAGGCACCACTTGATAATGGTTTGACAAGTCTCATTTTTATAGGGACCGATGTCAAAAAAAAAACAAGTCTCCTTTTTAGAGGGGCAGCGACAAAAAACCTTTTGTGAATAACCAAAATAACAAGTTTTCTTTTAAAAGGGACCAATGTCAAGATTTTATTATTTGTGAATAACCAAATCGTCGAGTCTTCTATTTTTAAAGACTGGGGTCAATTTTTTCACAAAAAAAATTAGAAATTAAAATTGAAAATAAGCTAAAAACAATAAGGATAATTAATGGCAATCATAAAGATAAATTTAGATAAAAACATATAGTAAAGGAAATTTTTCGTAAGAAATGATGTGCTAAGGGTGACGTCGCTCTTTCTTTAGACATAACTAACTCCATACTCAAATATCTGGAACCAGTGCTAATATGAGGATTCCTAGTTTCCTTAAAATACTAGGTGATGACTCTAAATTTTCCATGATATATACTTTTCCACTTAATTTCAAGTCTTGGTCGACGTCGAGGTGCACACAGCAATTAGAAGGTGCGCTCCTCCATCTCCTCGCCCATATCCTCCATAGATCCGTTTCTTTTTCTCGACTACACAATGAAAAAAAATAAAATAAAGAGATAACAAACACTCCTAATTGGTTTGTTTTTTTTTAACACTGGAGTAAAGATGAAACCAATTTATAATTTATTTTTTCACTGATTACCTAGCTAAGTTCTTATTAATGACTCATTTGATATTTAAAAGTTTTATATCAATTTCAAATAATTTTGTCAACAACATAATTATAATTAGCATCAACTAGCAAGTTGTTTCGCGCGCTACTCCGAAACACAACCTTTTCTTTTCTTTTGTAACTACAAAAAAAGTATTACTTTGTATCGTTAATGATGGCAACAAATTTTTAAAAAATAAGTTTAAATAAATGTTGCTCATGCTCCTCTGTGAGTATGAATTTGAGATGTTAATAGTGTTTTCATGAGTTTTTTTCATCAAAAGTATAAAAGAATAATATACTAAATTAAATTAGTCCAAACCTGAGATGACTACAAAATATTATAAAGCGATGATGTTCGAACTTTTTTTGTTGAAAAAATAGCAGCATTATTTTATTGAACACAAAAAAAAAATAGGTCATCCGAAAATAATATGCATGCATTGATAGTGCTTGATGCAACAGTTAAAAAAGCAAAAAATAAATGTGTGTTTGCTAAAATAAGTCGAGAAGCATATGCGTTAAAAATCTGAATTTTTTATGAGAATTTATTCATATAATTAAGATTGAATACGATCCAATTTTAAGGTGACATTTTTTTTTTAATATCGAGACAATAAAAAATTGAATTGACAATGGGTAACCCAGGTTAACCGCAACATTCACGACCCAAGTCATGGACATGATTACGATATACTAACAATGTGGGGCATCTATCTCTTTCTTTTCCATTTTTATTATTCCCTCCCAATAATGGGCTTTTATTGGACTCGTGTTGGATGAAATTCTAGACTCAATTGAAGAGTTATTAGTGAAATATAGACTAAATTGAAATAACATGGCTTGGGTTCAAGTGGAATTAAAATCGGGACTCAATTGAGAAGTTATAATAGATTTAGAAACCAAAATAAAAGTGAAGAAAAAAAGGTTATCATGTAAAAGACATGCGCCAACATATGGGAAATGACCACAATCTTTAAGAAGCGCGTGAGACATCATACATCCTCTAAAAACAATTTTTTTTGGTGTTATTGGAATTATCTCACCGTCTCATTCTGTCAAGACAAGGCATGCATGAAATGAAAATATGGTGTGTCTCCAACAACCATTTCTCTTTCTTTCTTTGATAGACGAAAAAAATGCCTTCTTGTTTTGCTAAGATTCAATTGTAGTCCTTCTAGTTCTAATTATTTGAAAAACAAAAAGTTAGAATATTTTTTGGTAAAATTAAGTGTGAACCTAAAACCAGATTTTCTTTTTACACAACAATAACCCTACATTAAGTTAAGTGAATCAAGATATCAAGCCCATATCTCAAACCAGCAAAATGTGAAAGTACCTAATAAAAAATAAGGATGAAAAAACAAGCAAACAGTGGGTCCAAATTAGTTTTTAGCTAATTAATTAATAATAATGTGTTTGTATATAACTTTTTAATAGATAGGAAAACAAAAACAAAATATACTAATATTGGGATCTGGGACCTCTTTATAGTTAGTTTTGCCCCCTTATTGCCGCGCAAAAATCAACATGATTCATCACTTGATGCCTATTCTTCCCACCACTCGACACATCACCTTCATCAGTTAAAATTACTGAAATGCCAGTGGTGGTTGTTTTGAAGTTTTCTTTAGGCATGGATGTAGAGAGGTAGAAGAGGAGGCTTGATGTTTTTCTCATCCTTGAATTCTTTATTTTGTATTTACATGGTTAATCTACTATTTTTTTTTTAATCTTAATATCAACTATGTATTTTATATTTATTATTTTTACATCATATCGATAGTTAGTGTCATTAACGCCGTTTTTTTGCTAATATACATTTTCATCCTTGGAATTATTGAAAATTCTATTTTGGTCTCATATTATATTTTTTTACAAATAAGTCCATATTTGAAATCTTTATCACCATATTTTACACTCGAATACAATTTAGTCCATAAACGATTTTTTTTAATAAAGTTAAGTCCTTATATGTCAAATCATAAACTTAGTCCAACTTTGTCAAATAATTAAAAATACATTGATGAGTATGAATTATGTGGATTTAAATAGTTGTGTTATTAAAAAAAATATTTCATATGATATCATATATCTATTGTTATAAAAAGGTTTTTATCTTTTTTAATCCATTTACTTGATTTAAACCTAAAATAAATATGATATGGAATTCTTCTTTACTTATAATTTTATTATTAATTCACTAACCCTTACCTTATCTTCCAATACATTTAAATTATTTAACTAATTTTTGATAAGTTTATATTAGACATGCATGGACTTAATAATAAAAAAAATCATCCAAGGACTAGATTGCATATGATTGTAAAATATGATGATAAACAAAATTTCAATTAAGGACATATTGATAAGAAAAATGTAGGGACTAAAATAAATATACAAAAAATTCTAAGGATCAAAATGCACATTAATAAAAAAAATGCCTTTGGATTGTCAGTTTTTAATAGTGTTAATGATACTAACCGATGAAATGATGTAAAAATAACAAAATATAAAGTACATAGTTGATATTAAAACAAAAAAAAATTAATAGTAATAATTAAGACCTTTAAAATACAAAACAAAGAATATAAAGAATGTTTTTTTTTTTGAATAGTTACCATGTATGATTATATTTTTTTAATATAATATAATATCACACACAACATATATATATATCACTATTTTATAGTATTTAAATAATTGATATTTATATATATATATATATATATATATATATTTGAAACTCAATAAATAAGATATTGATATTTAATTTTCTTTGCCCATTAAATAATGATTATGACATGAATATAATAAAACTCGACATCCATTATTGTAGTTGAACCTAAAGAAGGATTCCGTGGATGCATGCTAGTAAATATTAGTTATGTATCCTGCACTCCGTCACAGGTTAAATATTTATATCTCCTATAAAAAAGTTATATATATAGGTTTTTTTTGATGTATTTTTGTAGTTAAAACATTTTTAAAGAAAATAAAAAAGTTTATGCATATATATATAATCAAATAAATCAAGAATTATATGTGATAATAAATTAAAAAAAATTAACGATAACTAAAAATAAAACTTAAAAAATTAAAAAACATGTATAGATCAAGATACTTAATCTCGCAAGATAAAACATTTACCCGATTGTGTTTGCTAATTTTTTTTTATTAAAATAATTTATATTCAATCAAACGATAATAAAAATAAATGCACACTTTAAATTGATTGAATAAAAAAAAAGAATACAATGTAAAGCTACACATATTAGAAATATTATTTTAAAATAAAATTTTTTATTTTAAAAAATAAATTTCATTTGTACAAAAGATAGAAAAAAAAAAGTTATAGATGAATTAGAAAAGGCACTTCAAAAATTAAATACATACAAAATAAAAATCTATATCTAAAAAAGGTTAAATAAGCAAAAAAAATTTAAAAATCATACATGAGTAATATTAATTGAAACATAAATTTAAAAACTATTTAAAAAAAAAGACATATTAAAAAAGGTATCAACAAAAAAACAAAATTAAAAAAAAAACTAAAAGCATGAGTTATGGTTTAACTTGTCAAACCTGTGATCTGGGTCATAGACTCAACTAGGTTAAACAATTGTTTTCTCTTAAATTTATAATTAAGTTATATATATTAAAAAAAACAAAAAAAAGACCAAAAAAGAGCCCAGGCGCGGGGGTGGCCCTTTAAACTCAGTCCTGCGTGTCTAAGATTTTTTTTATTTTACTTTTCAAAGGGGTGGACGATATTTTTCTGAAAAAAAATATGCAGGCGACACGTCGCCTAAGAACCCAAATTCCAGCCACCACTGTGGTGCCTGGAAAATCAGAGCAACGCCTCTTTTGCCATAAGAACCTAAATATTAAGTCATTTCAACCCAAAAACACCTCACTAACACCCCCTGGAACAATCACAAATCAATCCATCAACTCAAAACACTTAAAAAATTAATCCAAAAACTTGTAATCAAACCCAGCTAGATTCATCTTTCTTGAGTTAGATTTTTTTTTCCAAGTAACATTGAGACTCTAAACAATCATCATCTACCTTCTCTCATCTTATGGAACATGTGAACACCAAAAAAATTCATTTTGGTGGCCATAAATAGTTTGAATGACTTTCTCTCTCATCTTTGGAGTCCAGAGACCCCTCTCTCTCTCATCTCTTTAACCAAAAATTTAAAAATAATACAAATAATCTTTTATACAAAGACTTATTTAAAAAAAAAAGGACCTAAATTGTATAATTTGGGTTATTTTTAAAGTTTGAGGATCTATGTATATTTTTCATAAAGTCTCTGCCACGCCACTCATGTTTGGCACCTTTATTTTGGTCCCTCTTCTTTCAATTCCATTATTGCTTAAGAAATCAAAAGTAATTGGCCTTCAATTAGGATTAAATTACCCAAAATAAGACTTTAAGGACCAAAATAAATTATTAAAAAAATACACAATATGTCTAATGTGTTTTGTGAATGTGTGAACAGTGCCGGTAAAAAACTCACACCCTTCCCTTTTGAAATTGCATTCTAAACGGTATTTTTAAAAAAAAATAATTTTTCTTATTTAAAAATAATATTTTTATATTTTTAAATTGTTTTGATATATTACAATAAAAAATAATTTTTTAGAATTAAAAAATTATTATTTTAATATATTTTTAAATAAATATTTTAAAAAAAAACAACTAGTTGATACATCTCAAACTTTCCCAAAATGTTTTTATATAATAAAAGGTGAGGCTAGAAGAGAAATTTTGATGATCCCGAGAAGATTATCGTGGGAACTATTTAATCAGAGTTGCAGCTTTTCTTTTTTTCTTTATCTTCAGAAAGAGACCAAGGTGAGATAATGACATTTGAACTGTCACTTGTGAACTGTCTACTGATTCCTTCGTCAAGTCCTCTCCTTTGTGTACTTTATGCCATACATGAAAACTTTAATCTAATGGACAAGCTTTCACTGAATATAATTTAATTTTCGAGTTTAAATGGAAACCATTCGTGTTTTTTTCAAGGGCTTCGTTTTCAGGTGGCCATTGGGTGGTCATCGTCTCAGCCGGCCGGCTACGGGTAATCGGCTTCGCTTCCAAACTCTTGCCAATGCGTGCATGAAGTGGCAGTAGAAGAATCCGCCGCCTGTGTCTTTAAGTGGAGCTAGAGCGATTTCTCTCCTTTTAAACTATTATTATTGGGATCTTCTACGTTGTCTCTAAAAGTAATAAGAAAAAATAATTAATGAATGTTAATTCCAAGATTTAAAGTAAAAAAACTAATATGAAAAAAAGAATTAACTACTAGATCATCGTTTTGAGATTTTATTTCTTCCATTATATTTTATTTTAACCGAAGAAACTAAAGTAATTGAGACACTTGATCTATTTCCAACCTATTCAAAATCGATTCAAAATCTGCCCAGTGCTCTTTTAGAAACTTTCGATCAACATCATCTATGTGAATTGGTCATGGCGAAATGAGAATAGTAAGTAGTACTAGACTAGGGCTGGCCTCCAGGTTTCTCTTCCTTGACCATCAAAGAAAACGTCATTTAGAAAATTGCATGTCCATATTGCTTCGCAAGCTTTTTAGAGAGGGGTGATTTTGGTGGGAATAAGTTTGAGATTATTTGCTTTCTTTTCAACGCCTCCAAGCACTTTTCACACCACGTTTCTCACGTATGGATCAAGATTGGCTGGCATATTGGCTACCATCAGATGATAATGATTGCATTCATGGATTAATTAATACAATGAAACACCAAAAGCCTTACGATTAGGTTCGTTAATCAATTCCAAACTCACTTGAGATATGCATCCCATCGGCCTATTTCTCTGGCTAGCGATCGTTTCCACATGCGCTTTATCTTTTCTGTTAAGAACAAGATAAAATAAAAGGTGAGAGACCATGCCATGCTTTGGAGAGTGCAAAAGGGTTCATTTCTAGAGGTAAATTAATTATAGGTGAGGGTTTCACATGGATATCCAGACAAGAAAACTCCTCATCACCACTATTTTGTTCAAAATATCTGTAGCACAACAATGTTGAATGAGGGCCGGAGTTTTCATGGGATGTTAAATCATGACCTATATTATTAAGAGTGGCAAAACTGTTTTACCTCTTGCTACAACCATAATGGAGAAAAGGACGTATCGCAGAATTTGACAATACGTCCCTTAGTTTTCAGTGAAAACCATCAGTCGTCTTATGGGGTGGCTAGTAATGATAGTGACTGAACTAGCTAGTTGTTGAACGCTCTAAGAAAATGCAACAACGGCATCTATGGATCCTCTCTCTCGCCCACCATATACATTGCATCAATCTCCTCCGGCCCTTTCAGTCTCTCCTTCTTTCTTTCTTTTTTTATT
>Ga0307517_10010586_pt1 | contig 12893 bp, 10 predicted proteins | sample 23_EM_MG_FD_194515 | JGI IMG/M metagenome (GOLD analysis project Ga0307517, IMG submission 194515) | Populus trichocarpa ectomycorrhiza microbial communities from riparian zone in the Pacific Northwest, United States - 23_EM | ecosystem: Host-associated > Plants > Roots > Unclassified | place...
AAAAATAAACAAAAAAAAAAAAAAAAAAAAAAAACCACTCCTTTCATTTCCCTTTCTTGTTCTTTAATCTTCCTAAAGTTTCTTTCATCTAAATTTTCCTACGCAGTTCAAGCTTTCGTCTTTGTAAAAACTCACTTCTGTTAAAGAAAGTAGCTGATCTAGAAATTAATAGTTGCCTAGAAATTAATACAACAACTTACGATGGTGGGTGGAGAGACACCGCTGTTGTTGTTTGGACTCTGGATCTCACGATAATTGATGAAAAGAATGTCATCGATGATAAAAAAATTAAAAAAAAAAGGTTGTTGGTAGTGGTTGATTGTTGGACGGTTGAAAGAAAGAAACTAAAAAAAAGACTGATGAATAGAGTAAATGTCGTGAATAGTTGAAATAATAAAAACAGTTTTAAAATCGTGATTTCGATTTATTTTACTTGATTTTACTCGGTATAGTTTCATTTTATTAATTTTTAAGTTTTTAAAATGATTTCACATGTTAAATATGATTTAACTCATAATTTTAACAATATTGTTCATAAAACTTTACTAAAAAAAATCAATAATTTTTATTTAATTATTTACAAATTTACCATTATTTTTTATTTAATGATTAAAAATCTCAAGTACATTTAAACATCCCTACACAGGCTACACTGCTTTAACATCCCCAGCTCCAGTACTGGAGTTGGCCCCCGGCTACACTGATCAACTGTAAATTCAAGGGGTTGCGAGGGCTTTTAAAAAGGGAAACAGCTGCTCGTTAGCAAGATTGACGGTGTATGTGTGAATGTATTTGGTTGAGAGTATTTTTTTTTTAGAAATATATTAAAATAATATTTTTTATTTTTTAAAAATTATTTTTAATATCATTATATTAAAATAATTTACAAAATAAAAAAATAATTTAAAACAATTTTTTTTTTAAAAAAAAAAACACAATATCAATCACATTATCAAACAAAGCTTTATAACAAAATGAAGAATATGCACATATGCTTTTAGCATAAAGTGTATACAAATTGAAAGATTAATATAATATTAGTTGTCAAAACAATCTCGCATCACTATCATCGCGTAACAAGGAAGACCAGTTGAAGGAAACTGCAAAAAAAATAAAAAAATAATAAATTCAAAATATCGAGCAAACTGATTAAGAACGAGGTTTGACTTGGTCTCATAAGATCTCATATCATTTGCTCTGCATTGAATTCTCGTCTTTGTTGAAAGGGATATCTCAGTATGGTATTGACTCTTTATATATATATATATATATATATAGAAAAGGGGAGAGAGTGAGAGCCGAAATAAAATGGAACAACGAGGTAATTACAGGCAGTATAATTCCTGACTATTCACAAACCTCATATGTTACTATGTTAGTGGACAGCATCTCCTCGCTCTTATGTACACGTCTCAAAACATTGCACATAACACACAAATAGCAAGCTTACATGCAACCTCGACATTATTTGTAAATAAAACAGGAAGAGTTTGAATTAGAGAAGAATCATAGGATCAGGAATATGGTGAGGGAGAGAAAGGCAAGCGAAGGTGAAGGAAGAAAAGGTAAGCAATGATGGAAACATGGCTTGGGACCGAAAGATGGAGGAGGCTGAATCACTCCATGGAGTTCGGAGAGCTCGAAAACGATACCCTGGGGTGCGGCAGCGGCCGTCAGGGCGATGGGTGGCAGAGATAAAAGACACAATTCAAGAGATTAGAGTGTGGTTGGGGACTTATGATACAGCTGGGGAAGCCGCAAGAGCTTATGACGAAGCAGCTTGCTTGCTTCGTGGAGCTAATACTCGAACAAAAATTTCTGGCCTTGCTCCCCATCTTCTCGTTCAAAGCCAGCTCTTCCCCTAAAGATTGTCAACATTCTGTTACTTAGGCTTAAAGCTAGAAACAATGCCTTGATACCAACTACCGCTTTTCCTGTTAACCAAGAGGAGCAAAAAGCAAGAGAAGTGGAAGAAAATCAGTTCGATCACTTCTTCGAAATGCCTGGAGATTTCATCATTGTTGAAAATAGTGATACCGCAAATAGCACTGCTGATACTATGACTACTAGTGATCACATGAGTGGTTGCTTTGAATCTAGTTATACCACAGAAGATCATAGGAACACATGGCGCATTTGAAGTAGATGATAACTGGAGTAATGTTGATGGCAATGGTCAAAGTGGACAGCAAGAAGGGAGAGGAGAAGAAGAGATTGATATGAGGCTGTTTGATTTTCAATTTGATGATGCATTAGAATCATCTTGCTACCATCCTCCATTTGACATAGCACAGGAGATGATGGAGCCAATGGAGCAGGAACATAACGGGGACGAGCCACCAAATGTTAGGAGAGATCATGAAAGCATGAACGCAAGTTCACGGCTTCTCTTTATGCCTATAATGGGGTATCCGAATGTTTAAGGCTGGCACTCAGATCAGGAGTGCCAGCAGTGGCAACTTGTGGATATGATTTGCCCTCTAACCTTAGAATCAACAGTAATAACAACGAAGAGGAAGAGAAAAGGGATGGAAAGGGAAAATATGTCGAAGAGGAGGTCCAAGAAGTCGTTGGGATTCCACATGCACCAACAGCAAGGTCGTCTTCTTCTCCCTCTTCATTGAGCAAGGAAGGTTGTGAATTATCTCTTTGGAGCTCGCTGGATCTTCCTCCTATCTGCTTCAATATTATTTAGGGGATATTGATCATAACATAAGCTAATAGTGTCGGTGCTATTTTTGTAGCAACTTAGCCTGGATTCTTCATGTTTCATTAAGCAACAAAATAAGCGACAATTGCAGTTCAGCGTTGCTTCTTTTTGGTTCATGATACAATGCAGGGATCAATAATGAATCAAATTCTAATTCTAGTTCAGCCGTGCTTGAGGCGCCAGGTTTGCTAACCCTCTTGGATTATTGAGTTGTATCCCCCATGTGCAAGAATTAAAGCAGAACAAACAGCTCTGCTAGAAGGAGAAGGAGGTCGCTTGCCTCCAGAAATAAGCTAGGTGGTTAATCACTTGTATAATTACACTGTACTTTCATTTTCACATTCTAATTACAATAAGATTTAGGAACCAAACCCAAGATTGGTCCTCTCATTCCACAATATGCTTGAGCATATCCATTGCTCCCGCAATATCAATAAGCCTAATTTTTAAACCAATCGGGAGGTTAAGCATCATTAATAGCTTCTTTTATTGGTTTGAATCATGATTAATATCTGCCTCTTCAGTTTTTCAAAGGTGGTTTGAGTTAAAAATAGTCAGGATACTAGGCGTGTGGTCATGATCCTCTAATAGATTTCCCGCAGGATCTTCTCAATCTGCTCAACTTTCCGTACACTCAAGATTTGTATGACCTAATCAGTAAGATAAAGAAGCTACTTAACTTTAATTAATGTGATGATCCAAGACTTTTCCTAGTCTTGGTGCAGATTGTCAAAAGTTTAGTTCCTTCCATTTACCTAAATCATATTTAAGGAACGTTGCCACCTTGCTTTACAACTTTAGCTAGAGAAAGTGAGGGAGAGACTTTAAGATGTTTCTGTTTGGTACCAAGTTCAACACTAAATTAATGGCTACAGAGCATATTCAATAATGCTGTTTTTTTTTTTTTTTTTTGCAAAGGTGCATGATTTAAAAGAGGTGATGACATTGTGGGGATAAAAAGGAACATCTAGGAGCATAAAATAGAAATGCAAATATTCATGTGACAGATTCTGAGACATTAGCATGACAGGCAAACAATCTGAGATAGACAGATTCATTTTATTTCCTTCGTCATGGCCAACTATCTAACCAATCCTTCTTTTTTCCAGCCCTAGTGTAACTTTGAATTTCTTTCCCCTTTTGTCCACACCCACTAGCAGGGCCACTGCATCTGTTGGGATTGTTTTCACCGCATTATGGTACAAAATGAGCCATCTTGGCATCCATTAACGATCAAGAAAAAAGAATTCAGTTTGTCATTTCCAATGGTTGGTTTTAGTATTATAATATCTCGTGAATGTTGAACATGCCATATCTGAAAGTAAATGCCATGAACACACACACACACGTATCTGTTTTATCTCTACCTGAACCAGCAGCAATACATGATTAGAAATTAGAATTCGTCCTCTCTAATTTTTTTGTTATACCATTCATGAAAAGGGTTTAAACCATTGAAATGCTCTAATTGAGGCACTGTAATCATGGTTTTGCTTAGGAAAGCAGCGATATAACCCGAGGATCCTTAGCTCTCCATGGGGATTGCTTAAGGTTGTTTTGATCTAGCAATGCTGCCCATGAGTGATTTACGAGTTTAAAAAAAAAACCTCATTTCTTTGTGTTAGAAATGCAGGACACGCCAGCTAACAACTCCATGAACAATTTCTTCGGGTAGAAAGAGAACGCAAATGTCATCAAAAGAAATATTAACCCTTTGGACAATGATCTTGGACAAGATGTGGCTGGAATTAACTGACCATGCGTGCTGCTTTCGTTTGATCATTTTGGTTGCAGTAATATAGTCTTCTCATTGTCCAAAGGGTGGGAACTACTCCAAACCATTGATTCAGCTCATGAAAAATGTGTTCATGTATCTCACTGATTAGCAGATCCAGAGGGTGTTTGAATAATCACGCTTTTAAGTGATTGTCCTCTGCCACTTAATCGGGAAACTTTATCTTCTAACCGCCCTCTCCTTCAGAGAGACAGAGAGAGAGAGAGAGAGCTCCTCGTCAACCCCATTTGCATAGTTTTTTCCGTATTTAATTTGCATCATATCTTCTTCCACCCCTGAACTTTTTGACATTGATAATGGTCCAAACCATGTGTTAACTACCAAAGCTTACATCATCGGTTTTTCTATACCATGTGGATTCGTTTATACTGTTGGATTTACATGCCTTTCTCTCTTTATCTGTCTCCTTCCTAGGAGGCCTATCTTCCCCGTAGCCCCCTGATTGAGACCTGCACACTTTCTTTAATCTTATATAACGGTCAAACAAAAAAAAAAAAGATTTACAGTGCCAATATGGTAGACTAGGCATCATTAATCTCTGGTGTGAAAGCATGATGCCTAGAGGAAAAGGATGGAGTTATATTAACAAGAATTGTTAAGACTATGAAATCATCTTGGTAAGAACATGTTTTTTGGGGAATGCAACCAATCACAATTGGTCTTTTTCATTCAGCTCAATAATAGAAAATGGAGAAATGAAAGCAATACAAGATTTTAAAAAACCCATCATCACAACTTTTATGGTGAGAGTGGTGATAGAATTATTTTTTTTGGGAGTCTAATTCAGTGAAGATAATTACGAACTTCCGAATCAAAGTTAACGAGTTGAGTAAAACTTCTTTCCTCTCGACAGGCAGTTGCACTGTGACACAATGGCTCAGCAAGGAATATCATGATGCCACATGTCTGCCTTACTGTAACTTGGAAACTGTGATTGTTTGACCAATCTTCTGTTTTTGTCAATATCTTGAAGGATTCATAATTTCATATAAACAAGAGCAGTGGACGATGCTAGTGGGCATGATGTGGTCCAGATTTATAAGGAAAAAAAATGGTTTGAATTATCCTAGGCTCCACACTAATGATATTGTCCCATCACCACATTCCAACAATGTTTATCCTTAAAAATATTTGGAAAGACCCACCTTCCCAAGTGCATGAATGGCCCCCAATCTCATCCCCACCTCCATTAATCATGTTAACAAAAGTTTAGGCAAAAGGGGAGGCCGAAGGTAAGAATAAATACCATGTGAACAGATCATGGCTAGAAAAAAAACAAAAACAAATACAGCGTTGAGGTGGTCTTTTTGTATTCGAGGATAGTTTTGGTGATACTGATCTTTACCGCCTGATAGAATTAGCTTTTGTTTATGGTGAATAGGCGGGGGATAAGTGATTTCCCACGCCTATGTATCATGCATGTATGTTCAATACCGACCGCAGAAAGAGAGGGGAGAGGAAGGAACAGAACATTCGCATTCATAATAACCCTACTGATGTCAAAGGATATTAGACACACAACACATCATGAGGAATGAGGAGGTCTGGATATCCCCTTCCATACCAGGCAACTTTTGCAAAACAGTCCATAAAAGCGTTGTTGGTAGATGTAAGCATCATTCAAGAAGAAAAACCACCTCTGGTTTGGTTGTGTAATTAGGATTGTCGGTAGATAAACACACCATTCAAGAATTAGGGCCTGGAATTGGGATTTCTTTGAATTTGCACAGGGGCTTTACTTGTAGGCAGGCAGTAGGCACACAGCACTAGCAAGAAGTAAACTGGGTAGCTCGGTTTGCTTGTGCTTCTGTCATGTCTCCAAGCCCTCACCACTTTTTGGTCCGCCAAGTGGTCCCAATAGATGAAACATGGCTACAATTTAGTCCGAGTCCATTCATCTAATGCAAGTGGATGGCAATGATGAGGATGATCAACAAGATGATGCTAAAATACTCAGCAGTAAATAAGGAGAAGGGAAAAAGAAATAAATTGTAAGATATAAAGGAGGACATGGAAGTCCAGTAGCTATCAGCTGACAATAATTTCCTCCTAATAAAATGTATGCTTTTCCTCACCCCATTTGACTTCAAATCAGAATCAGGAAAGAAGAGGGTAAAAAAAAAAGAGAGGTGAGGATAGTTTTATGGAAAAAGAGTGACTGCTAGTCAATGCATCATAAAGGGTATATCAGTAGCCCTACTAACCTTAAGATATGCTTTGTACACACACAGATTGCAATAACTACAAAACATCCTTACCCATTTTATGAGTGGGGCCTTTTAACTTTCTTTAAAGCCAGCCCAGACACCCTCCTTTGAACTTCACTACTTCGGCAACATTAAGCCCCTCTTCAGAACCAGACACAAAGAACCTCAGGAGCTAAAACCCAAACTCCTCTCTCTCTCTCTCTCTCTCTCTGCCTTAACTACAGTTCCTTCTGAGACACTCTAGCATTGATATCTGCAAAAGGAGCCCATGTCTTCTCTTTCCTTTTGCTTCTCATGAGAAGCAAAGTCCTTTTTTCTCACCGTGTTTTGTTTCGCTCTCTCACAACGAAGTCATGGAAGAGACAGAAGAGTCCAGTGGTAACAAGAAATGCACCACCAAGACCAGGACTTTCAGAGGAAGGACCAACACTCACAAGCATCATTATCACCAGTATCAGTATCAGTATCAATATCACTATCACTATCAGCACCAACTCTTGCAATACTCAAATCAATATGGTTTCTTTAACCATAACCAGTACCCGGGTTACTACCCAGCTCTTCTTCCTTTACCTCCACCAATACCTCTCCAACTTGCTCTAACACCGCCTCTCCCTCAAAACCATAGCTTTATATCGAAAACCCAGTTGCAGAAACCTTTATGCAAGCTAAATAACCCCCCTCCCCCTCCTCCTTCCCCCGCTCCTCCTACCTCCTCTGATACCAAAGGCCCAGCTGTTACAACTTCACCAGGTAACATTACTAATCTGAAACCACCTTCTGTTTCGTAATTTTTTTCAGTTATTTCTTGTTCTTCTTGTGATACCATTATATGCATGTATGTCCCTTGGAAGTTTATATTTATTGTTTCATGTCCCTTGGAAGTTTATATTTATTGTTTCAGTCCAAGGACTCTAGAGAAGTACTTGTGTTCTTTTGCTTTGAGCTTTTATACTACCGAGTTATTAAATTATGACAGCTCTTTCATTTTAATCTCCTTGGGTACATTAAAGTAGTATAGAGTTATCAGCAATGAGGAATCTAATTATTTACAAAAGGAGAATAATGAAGATATTTAATCTAATTGCCAAACAGATTTTTTCTTTTACTTATAAGAAATAGGACTCAAATGCTATAATGTTCTTGATTTTATTGTAGCTCTAGATCTTTTTAACCATTTCTAGATGATCTAGTATGAGACCAAACCATACCCAAGTGGTTGAATTTAGTTCCATTGACTTACGGATAGTTTTCACCATGTATGAACAGCTTTTGAGGGGCTTCAACAACAGAAGAATCGGCCTCTTAAAGGAGATGGTGGAAGGAAAGTCATGAGTGCCACCACACAATCACTAGTGGTTGCAAGGAGACCAGATTCTGGTGGTGTAGAAGGATCAGTTATTACTCTCCTTGCCAACCATTTCCCTGTTCAATTCGACTCCTCGCAACGAATTTTCCATTACAATGTGGAAATTTCTCCTAATCCTTCCAGGGAGGTTGCCCGGATGATCAAGCAAAAACTGGTGAAGGAAAATTCAGCTGTGCTCTCTGGTGCTCTTCCAGCCTACGATGGCCGAAAAAGTCTTTACAGTCCTGTTGAATTCCAAAAGGATAGGCTTGAGTTCTATGTTAGCCTCCCAATCCCAACTAGTAAGTCATCACTGCCTTTTGGAGAATTCAATTTCTTGCAAGAGAAGCATCAACAGCTCAAACTATTTCGAATAAATATCAAGCTTGTTTCGAAGTTGGATGGCAAGGAATTGAGTCGCTACTTGAGCAAGGAAGGCGATGATTGGATCCCTCTGCCTCAGGATTATCTGCATGCTTTGGATGTTGTTTTGAGAGAGAGTCCAATGGAGAGATGTCTACCTGTGGGAAGATCACTGTATTCTAGTTCAATGGGAGGAACTAAAGAAATTGGAGGTGGAGCGGTTGCATTAAGAGGGTTCTTTCAAAGTCTAAGGCCAACTCAACAAGGGCTAGCTCTCAATGTGGATTTCTCTGTGACTGCTTTTCATGAAAGTATTGGAGTAATTCCCTACCTGCAAAAGCGTCTAGAATTTCTTCGGGACCTTCCTCAAAGGAAAAAAAGAAGTTTGGTTGGTGAAGAAAGGAAAGAAGTGGAGAAGGCCTTAAAGAACATCAGGATCTTTGTTTGTCACAGGGAAACTGTTCAGAGATACCGGGTGTTTGGCCTAACTGAGGAAGCTACAGAAAATCTTTGGTTTTCTGACAGGGATGGAAAAAATCTGAGGTTGCTGAATTACTTCAAGGATCACTACAACTACGATATACAATTCAGAAACTTACCATGCTTGCAGATTAGTAGGAGCAAACCATGTTATCTTCCTATGGAACTCTGTATGATTTGTGAAGGCCAGAAGTTTCTCGGGAAGCTATCTGATGATCAGACTGCAAGGATACTTAAGATGGGCTGCCAAAGACCAAAAGAACGAAAAGCCATCATAGATGGAGTCATGCGAGGATCTGTTGGCCCAACAAGGTGATTCCAAAAGTGCTAAAAGAATGCTCCAGCGAAAGTTTTTCTTGAGTCTCTTGAAAGTTCATTTAAACTAATATTTTCACTCGGTCTTTAGTTTTTTTTAGATTCTTCACTCATTTGTTTCTAACTTTGTAAACCTTTTTCTTAACAGTGGCAGCCAGGGAAGAGAATTCAAACTCCATATTTCAAGAGAAATGACACGATTGAGCGGCAGAATTCTTCAACCTCCAAAACTGAGACTTGGTGATGGTGGCCATGTAAGAGATCTCATTCCTTCTCGCCATGATTGCCAGTGGAACCTGCTGGATAGCCATGTCTTTGAAGGAACTAGAATCCAAAGGTGGGCACTGATAAGTTTTGGGGGCACCCTTGATCAGAAGTCCAGCATTCCAAAATTCATAAACCAGCTATCTCAAAGGTGTGAACAATTAGGCATCTTCCTTAACAAGAACACAATGATTAAACCTCAATATGAGCCAACTCAGGTGCTAAATAACGTCTCCCTTCTGGAATCAAAACTCAAGAAGATCCACAGCGCCGCATCAAACAATCTCCAGCTGCTTATATGCGTAATGGAGAAGAAACACAAAGGGTACGCAGATTTGAAGCGAATAGCAGAGACAAGTGTTGGTGTCGTAACCCAATGCTGCTTGTATTTAAATCTTGGCAAGTTGAGCTCACAATTTCTGGCTAATTTGGCTCTCAAGATCAATGCCAAAGTTGGTGGGTGCACAGTTGCTTTGTACAATTCGTTACCCTCTCAGATTCCTCGCCTCCTTCGTTCCAATGAACCTGTGATCTTCATGGGAGCTGATGTGACTCATCCTCACCCGCTCGACGATATCAGTCCATCTGTTGCTGCTGTGGTTGGTAGCATGAACTGGCCTGCAGCAAACAAGTATGTCTCAAGAATGAGGTCGCAAACACATCGACAAGAAATCATCCAAGACCTTGGTGAAATGGTGAAAGAATTACTAGACGACTTTTACCAAGAATTGAATGAACTTCCCAAAAGAATTATATTCTTTAGGGACGGGGTAAGCGAAACCCAATTTTATAAGGTCCTTAAAGAGGAGTTGCAAGCCATTAGAGAAGCTTGTTCTAGATTCCCTGGTTATAGACCTCCCATTACTTTTGCAGTAGTCCAGAAGAGACATCACACAAGGTTGTTTCCGAATGAAACTGATCCATCTTCAACTCAGAACCAGTTTTCTGACGAAAATATACCCCCTGGGACTGTCGTGGACACTGTGATTACACATCCAAGGGAATTTGATTTCTATCTATGCAGCCATTGGGGAGTGAAAGGTACAAGCAGGCCAACACATTACCATGTCCTGTGGGATGAGAACCAATTCACTTCTGATGAACTACAGAAGTTGGTTTACAATCTGTGCTACACATTTGTAAGGTGCACCAAGCCAGTTTCTTTAGTGCCTCCAGCTTACTATGCTCACTTGGCTGCATATAGAGGCAGACTTTACCTTGAGCGATCAGAGTGCATGGCTTCCATAAGAAATGCTTCTACAATCTCAAGAGCAGCCCCACCAAAGGCAGCTCCTCTACCAAAGCTCAGTGAAAATTTAAAGAAGCTAATGTTCTACTGCTGATTTTTGTCTAAGCCTATGAATTCTTCAATTAATGACTGGCATCAATACAAACAGCACCTAGCTCCAAATGTAGCGCAGCCCATTTATCACTTTAGTGGCTGGATGCCAACGCTTAGAACTTGCATGATGTTAAGAACCTCCTCCTCGTAGCAAAACAAGAAACCAAGAGTTGTGCATTTCTTTGTCAATGAACTATGACGCATGTTCTTGTTTGGCAGGAAGTTGTCTGAATGGCAGAGACTTGCACAAACAGCGCCATTCTTTATCTCTACTTATTTTCCGCGAAGAAGCAAAACTATTCCCTTAAGATACCAACCAAGTAGATTAAATTGGTAAATTATATTTGCTAAGATACGATTTGTACTAATTATTACATCTTGATGGATGGAAGTGGTTAAAAGACTTCAGGAAATGTGCGACGATGATCACCTGATCAGGAACCTAAGGAAAGAAAAAATACAGCCCATACAACCTTCATGTTATGTGCCAGAGAAATTAAAAGAACAAACACAGATATAAAATGTTAGAAAATAATATAAATTATATTTTGAGATTTCATTAACAGCTTAAACTTTTAAGATGAGATGGTTCTTTGACATGGTATCAGAGTCTTGATAACCAAACAGTCACGAGTTCAAATCTTACCATTCTTATTTATTTGATAAAAAAAAAATTAAACACATGGTATTGTGAACCTGTGTAAGTTTCAAGTTCAAAGGGCTTTCATATGAAAAAATATGTTAGAAAATAATATAAATCATATCCTGAGATCTCATCTGACCGTTTAAATTTTTAGGTTGAATTCACATAAAATACCAAGGAAAAAAAAAGAGAGGACAGTTGTAGGACCCGGAAAGAGAAGAAATGGTCCATAAAAACCAACCAGCTCATTTAACAGCCAGGATTAGCCAGCCCAAACCCAGTTGAATGGAGACAATACTGAGCTCATGAGACAGGGAAAAGGGAAAGATAAATATGGGTCATGAAGTAAAGACAGTGGAGTCTGTCTTTGGAGTTTCCCTTTTGTCTCGTCGGCTCTGTCTCTCGCTCACTGTAAAACAAACAAACATTATATCTGATGACGCACCAGCCAGCCATTGATCTTTTCAATATCTTCTGTTTTCATCAGAGAGTATACTCTTGGGAGTGGCACTGCACGCCCCACAGAACAGAACTCAGCAAAAGACTAGCCCCACTACGGGACCACTTATGCATGGTCCCACACAAAATCTGACACGTGTACCAGCTCTCTTTTGTTTTCGTTTTATTTCTTCCTTGAGTTAAGGCTGATAAGCCTGGTATTCACTGTCATAATCTTCACGGGCAGAATATTTTTTAAAATCTATTGAAATGAATTTTTTAATAGTGGTATTTTTTCTATATTTTTTTATTTTTAATATTAGTATATTAAAAAATATTATCAATTTATTTTTTTAATTAAAAAAAAACTCTTTAAAACATACCTAGAAACGCCTTCTTAAATTCGTTTTGATTAACGTTGATATTTTGATATACAGCAATTTACTTAATAAACTGAGTTAAAAAAAAAAACTTTAGAAGTCTAGGAAGTCTTATTTCGTGTAATAGAGAATAATATAAATTATATTATGAGACTTCATTTGAAAGTTTAAGTTTTTGGATTAAGATGGTTCTATGGTATGATATCAGAGTTTTAATGACCAAACGGTCACGAGTTCGAATCTCACCATCCTTATTTATTTGATAAAAATTAAGCACAAAATAATGGAAATCTGTGCAAGTTTCAAGTTTAAATGACTTTTTATTTGAGGAGATGTATTAGAAAATAATATAAATTATATCCTGAAATTTCATCTAATAATTTAAATTATTGGATTGAGATTATGAATTATTTAAATTTATCATTCCAACAATTTTTTTAGTTAGGAAAATGAAAATGAAGAAAATAAAACACAAATCTCGAAAAAAAAAATCTTGTTTGTGACGAGGGAAAGTGACCGGAAGGAAAGTTTTCTTAGTGCGGAAAACATATGGATGTGTCTACGTGTAGAAAATTTTCTAGTTTTTTGAAAAAAGAATTTCAAGATAT
>Ga0307517_10010587_pt1 | contig 12892 bp, 9 predicted proteins | sample 23_EM_MG_FD_194515 | JGI IMG/M metagenome (GOLD analysis project Ga0307517, IMG submission 194515) | Populus trichocarpa ectomycorrhiza microbial communities from riparian zone in the Pacific Northwest, United States - 23_EM | ecosystem: Host-associated > Plants > Roots > Unclassified | place...
ACATACTCATGCGAGGGTAAACTATACATTTCTATAATCTTCATTGTTAAAATCAATTTTTTTTCTAATATAAACAAAAAATTAAACGATAATAACCTGAGTTGTTTATGGAATTTTTTTTTCTGGAGAAAACTCCCTTTAAGCCCTTGAGCACCACCTTCTCTAAAATGTCTGTCTTTGCCATAACTCAGGGACTCTATATCTTGTTAAGGTGAATTAACAAGTTTCAACTCAACTCTGTATCTTCTCTAGATATGTCTGTTACTAGAGGTAGAGGTGAGAAAAAAACCAAAAAATTAATTCAATAGAGAAAACTGGAAAAAAATAACTGAAAAAACTAAACCGTGAAAAAAAATTGATTAAACATATTAGAATTTTTAAAAAACTGATCGATTCGGTTTCGGTTTTATAAGCCTGAAATCAAAAAAACCAAACCGAACTGAACCTAAACAAAAAAAAACCAAACTAGAAAAAACTGAGTCAAACTGAAAAAACCAAGCCTATTTATTGTATCAAACCCAAATTTTCAAAACTAAATGGAGGAGCCCATCATTCTGTGCCCACTTCCAGATACTGTGAATGTAGATTTCAAATGGGCTCTTAGTGGGCCCGTTTGGTTTTTGTGGACTACCCAATAACTCTTGGCCCACGTAATCTCCTGCCTATCCGTGTGTTTCACGATCTTGAAAATCAAATCTGTACGGTAGCCTCTATGTTTCTTTTATTTGAACCCTTTTCCATTTCTTTTAACTCTTAAATCCCGAACCGTAGGAAAAAAAGAGAGAGAATTAATTATTAATTATTAATTATTCTCACTAGTTTATCTAAACTAATTAATTAATCCCTATAAGTATAAAAATAATTGAGTAATCGTTGACCAATGTTGACTATCCTTAATTTAGTAAAAAAAAATTCAAAGTGACTTCTTTTCAAATAAATTTTTTTCAACTTGTTTACTTATCTTTTTTTTTTATTTATTTCTTACAAAATAAAGAAAAATTTAGAATGTTCGTGAAGTTTAAGGGATGATTTTCTTAAGTCAAAATAACTTTCAAGGACTAAATTCACAATTTATAAAATTACAAGTACTAATTATTACTTCTGTAAATTATAGGGACTAGTTAAATCACTAATTCGGAAAAAAAAAATCTAAGAAAATTGTGTGCCAAACATGTGGACACCTTAAAATGGCTTATCCTTCCCACGTATAAAAACGGCCATTTGAAAAAATAAGCCAAAAAGAAAAGGCAAATTCCCTTCTCTTGACCTCCTCACAGAGAGACACAGACATGGATGGCCTGAAACTGCCACCACAAACTCTACACGGTATCCATGGCGGGAGGAAACTTCTCACTGCTCCATCTTCAAAACCCGCCATCACAATTCAACCAAATTACAGCTCTTCCATTTCCACTGGTAAAAGCTCCTTCTTACTTCCTTAAGTTCTTTGTTTTTTCAATGTTTTTGTTATTCAAGTCTCTGGTTTAGTTAAAAAAGATTCAAAATTTGATCTCTTTAGACTTAAAAAGAATTAACTTTGCACTTTTAGTTTATTCATAAGCATTTAAAACTGCCATGGTCTGTTTCTTGCTTGATTAACATTCTATGGCATTGCATAATTGAGCAAAGATGGTGTTTGATATTGGGTTTTTCTTGAAATCTCAAATTGGGTCTTAACGTTTTTGATAAATTAATTGATTGGTAATTCAAAAGGAACCTGCTTATGCATATTCTACTTGTCATTATATTTAGTGGCATCATTTGGTCTTTAGATATATTATTTGTGTGGGGAATTTTGCAGGTTTTACTACAAGAAATGTTGCCCTTTTTTCACCCAGTATATTTCCGTGTGGATATTTCATTTTGGGAGGAGCCAGGGAAAGGCGGTTTGGTGCAAGGAATACACAAGGTTGATGTAATTAATGGTGTGAAATTTGAGATATGAGTTTGTAGAGTGAACTATGAGGTTCAATTTTTGAAGAATATAGTATTTATCATGTTTCTTTTCAGCGTCAGTACAGCCGGTGACTGAGGAATTGGTGGAGGATAAGACTAAGGAAAACCCTGTAAGTGGGGATGCTATACGTCGTCGTTTCCTTGAGTTTTATGCTTCCCGTAGCCATAAGGTTCTTCCGAGTGCTTCTCTTGTGCCAGATGATCCCACTGTTCTTCTGACTATCGCAGGAATGCTTCAGTTCAAGCCTATATTCCTCGGGAAGGTTAGTGACAAACTATTTTGATTCTGATAGTTTGGAACCTGGTGTAGTGTGTTATTGGACACTGACTATGAAAGAACAATCGCTGAACTTGTTTTAATTCATTTGTCTACGTAGCATGTGTGTTAAGTTTAGCTAAGTCTAATTAACTTTTTGCTTCCATGGGTTAAAATTTTTGAGCTTATGATGGTTCTAGTGCTTCTGTCTAGGCTCCCAGACAAGTGCCTCGAGCTACAACTGCACAAAAGTGTATTCGTACAAATGATGTGGAGAATGTTGGCCGAACAACTCGACATCATACATTCTTTGAGATGCTTGGAAACTTCAGTTTTGGAGATTACTTCAAGAAAGAAGCTATTAAATGGGCATGGGAGCTTTCGACCAAGGAGTATGCATGGATATAATAAAACTTTTGCTCATCCATTCTTAATTTGAAAGACTAAAGAGAAACTTATTAAATTTATTTCATTTGTTCTGGCAGATTTGGACTGCCAGCTGACAGGTTATGGGTTAGTGTTTATGAAGATGACGATGAAGCTTTTGAAATATGGCATGATGAGGTAAACTGCATGAGAATTTTTCAATTGCAACACATTACATCGTATGTTCACTTCCCCTGTAACTAGCTCCTGTGTTTTATGCAAAGCTATCCAACCTTTGCAGTTATAACAAGTTGTTTTCCACAAAAAAATTATTATGTATTAAAAAAACTTTGCATCAGGTGGGTGTTCCTGTTGAACGTATAAAGAGAATGGGTGAAGAAGACAATTTTTGGACCAGTGGTGCCACTGGACCTTGTGGTCCATGCTCCGAGCTTTATTATGATTTCCATCCTGAAAGGGGATATAAGAATACAGTAAGTATTATGATTCCTTTCCTTTCCTTTCCCTTTTTTATTTCAAGGAGGAGGGGGGAGAGGGTTTGAAAGTTTCTGCCCGTAGAATTTCTCATGCTACTGCTTTTATCTTTTTTTGTTTGTTCTGGATGATTAATTGCAGGATCTTGGAGATGATAGTAGGTTTATAGAGTTCTACAACCTGGTTTTCATGCAATACAATAAAATGGATGATGGATCACTTGAACCCTTAAAACAAAAGAATATAGATACAGGTCTTGGCCTGGAGCGTTTGGCTCGCATCCTTCAAAAGGTACTCATAAGTTTTGCCACCATCATAAACTAGCAAGTTAACTATCTTTCTTTTGCATATTTAAAAATAATAAAAGAAAGAAAAAGGAAAGGAAAGAAATTTTGATATCTCCATGGAGGTTTCTTTAACTAGTGGGCTTCATTTCATCGATGCATATATCCATAACAACATTTGTATTGCGTATCTGCTTCATAATTAATCTTTCTTCAAGTCTTATTTTGCTGCAGGTTCCAAACAATTATGAGACTGACTTGATTTATCCAATTATAGAGAAGGCCGCAGAATTGGCAAATATATCATATGCTCTAGCCGATGATCGAACAAAAATGAACCTTAAAGTACATTAATGCTTACCTTACCTACATGTCAAGTATTTCATTTCAACAAAGTCTTCTTTTTAACAAACATGCACCTGAAGTTCTTTATTTTTTTCAGATTATAGGAGATCATTTGCGTGCAATTGTATATCTTATATCAGATGGAGTGCTCCCATCAAATATTGGTAGAGGCTATGTGGTCCGTCGGCTTATCAGAAGAGCTGTTCGTACTGGCAGATTGCTTGGTGTAAAGGGGGGTGGAGAGGATGGAGCGTTTTTACCAGCCATTGCAGAAAAAGTAATAGAATTGAGCCCCCATATTGATCCAGATGTAAAGGCTAGAGGACATAGCATTGTTGATGAGTTGCAAAGGGAGGAACTTCGTTTTGTGCAGACATTAGAGAGAGGAGAAAAGCTGCTTGACCAAATGCTTGCAGAAGCACTATTAAATGCTCAAAAAAGTGAAACCTTACCTTGCTTATCTGGGAAAGATGTATTTCTACTGTATGACACTTTTGGGTTTCCAGTGGAGATAACCACAGAAGTTGCTGAAGAACGAGGTGTCAAGATAGATATGGATGGTTTTGAAGTTGAGATGGAAAACCAAAGGCGTCAATCTCAGGCTGCACACAATGTTATTAAACTTGCAGTTGAAAATGGAGGGGATCTTGCTGAAAATGTTCATGATACTGAATTTCTAGGATATGACACACTTTCTGCAAGAGCAGTAGTTGAAAGCCTCTTGTTAAATGGGAAATCAGTGATACAGGTTTCTGAAGGAAGTGAAGTAGAAGTTTTGCTGAACAAGACACCATTTTATGCTGAATCTGGTGGTCAGATTGGGGACCATGGATTTCTATATGTTACACAAGATCAAAGCAAACAGACAGCTGTTGTGGAAATTAAAGATGTTCAAAAATCTCTAGGTAGTGTATTTGTTCATAAGGGTACTATTAGAGAAGGAGTTCTAGAAGTTGGAAGAGAAGTGGAAGCTGCAGTAGATGCAAAATTAAGGCAGCGGGCTAAGGTGCTTAACCATGGTTTACCTCTTATTCTGCCTAAATAGATGCTCACTGCATGAGCTTGGTTAAAATTCTAATGGACATCTATAGATGCTTACCTTCAAGCAGAACCTTTTTAAAAAAAAAAACTGAAGTATGCCAAATGCAGTGCTAATATGCAATGATATGATAGCTTTATGCAACCTACTTTCTACCTTGAAAGCCTTCTATCTTATTGTTCGAGTGATATCTTGCAGGTTCACCATACCGCTACTCATTTGCTACAATCTGCACTCAAGAAAGTTATTGGCCAAGAAACATCACAAGCTGGTTCACTGGTTGCTTTTGATCGTCTCAGATTTGATTTCAACTTCCATCGACCACTTCATGACAGTGAACTGGAGGAAATTGAAAACTTGATAAATGGATGGATTGGGGATGGAACACTTCTTCAGACTAAGGTGATGTCACTTACTGATGCAAAAGAAGCTGGGGCCATTGCAATGTTTGGAGAAAAGTATGGGGAGCAGGTACAAGTGTATTTTATCGTATCTTCTTCTCATAGAGTTTTCAAGTATCTGCGCCATACCTACAATTGAATAGTGATACTAACCAACCATATCAAGCACCAAAGGAAACAAGTTCCCAAGTTTATATATCTCTACATATGCTGCTGTGTTGTAGGTGAGAGTCGTAGAAGTTCCTGGTGTGTCCATGGAACTTTGTGGTGGAACCCATGTGAGCAACACTTCTGAAATACGTGCCTTCAAGATCATATCTGAACAGGGCATTGCATCTGGAATCAGACGTATAGAAGCTGTGGCTGGTGAAGCTTTCATTGAATACATTAATGCAAGAGATTCCCAGATGAAACTTTTATGCTCCACTCTCAAAGTATGTTTTTGTTTCACTCCTCTTATTGGATGTGTATATTTTTTCCATCTAATCTACATCATTCCAGATCTCTGTCTGCCTGTGTGTGTATTATCTAAGGAGAACCATTCTGCATTTGGCATATTTGTATATGTAAATCTGCAAGTAAATAAATGGATATATTGGGGATGGATTGGTTTGTTAAATATGTGGTTTTGATTCCAAGCTGAAGATAATTTTTTATGTTTATTTATTGCTGCATTTGAAGGTGAAAGCAGAAGAGGTGACAACGAGGGTGGATAATCTCTTAGAGGAGTTAAGGACGGTAAGAAACGAAGTTTCTGCTTTGCGTGCAAAAGCAGCAGTGTACAAAGCATCAATGATTGCTAGCAAGGCATTCTCAGTGGGAACTTCGAAAACAATCAGGTAAAGGGTGCTTCTTGAGTGCTTACATGTACATGCTCATAATACTTACTGTGTCTAAACTCTTGCTTCTCAAAATATGCCTAATTTTCATATCACCCACCAAATTGCATGCGCTTTCCACTTGAAGAGTTAAATTGACCTTTTCTTTTTTCATCTTACATAGTTTTTCCTAGTAATAGTAGACATTTCCTAGTTTGATAAACAAAAAGGCTTAACTTAAGAAAATGAATCTCAACCATTTAATGGTTTAAATATGCACATGATTTTTGAAGAAACTCCAATCCTGAGGGAGCAGAACTGGCATCATCTGTATCAATGATTTGAGTGTTAGTTCTGCAGACTCGTAAAATGTAGTTGTTTCACTTGGCTCTGTCGCTTCAGTGTGATGGTTGGTTCCTCGTCTTTGAAATTGTTAGCTGTAATGTAATGTAATTGTCAAACATGCTAAACACTTTCACCATGTTTTGGGACAAAAGAATGACTGGTTGTTTTGATTATGTTCAGGGTACTAGTCGAGTCCATGGATGATTTTGATGCTGATGCACTCAAGAGTGCAGCTGAATATCTAATGGATACACTGCAAGACCCAGCAGCTATAATTTTGGGCTCCTGTCCAGATGAAGGTAAGGTGAGTTTGGTTGCCGCATTCACTCCAGGAGTAGTTGATATAGGTATTCAGGCAGGGAAATTTATAGGACCTATAGCGAAGTTGTGTGGCGGAGGAGGTGGTGGCAGGCCTAATTTTGCTCAGGCAGGAGGGAGGAAGCCTGAGAACTTGACAAATGCCCTGGAAAAAGCTCGGACAGATCTTATTTTGATTCTAACTGAGAAGGCAAACTGAATAGCTCATATTCTCCTTTGTCCTTGGAAGTTTCCATTGGGAAATTCTTTCTTTTGTATACTCCAGCTCAATTGCTTGGTCACAACTGCTGGGCTAGGCATACTTCCATATATTAACACAAGCAAACAACAACGAAATAGTTAGTGAAATTGCCTCTTCCTCTCCTCCTCCCTGCGTGTGTAGATATGGTGTCTGAAAAAAGAAAGATAGGAAACGGGGAAGAGATATGTAAAATATTATTCACTCCAGGCAGATGTGGCCTTTTTAGCATAACCAACTTTGACACTTTCAACACCATTTTTTCTCCAGAGCATGGTGAGCTACATGAATTTTTCGGCAGGTTGCTTTTAAATGGAGACTGGAATCTTACAATACTCTTTAAACATGGAATGGCAATACAGTTATTCTTACACTCCAAGGAAATACTGTTGCTGACGCAATTTATGAAGATCCTTAGAGAAATCAGCCTACAAGAGAGAACACAGATTTGCTTCAGCTAAAGATAACTGTTGTCCCTTAGAACCATAGCCATCACAGTGAAAAGACTGGCTAAACATTGAGTACTCGTTTGCTTTCTTTTTGGAACTGCTTGGTTAAAAGTTAAAACTGACAGAACAGCTACTGTCAGGGGATGGAAGATGCCATTAAAGGCTTAATATGAAATTTAGAGATAAATTTTCTCCGAGAAAATAACTACTAGAATGAAAAATTGGAAAAAATATTTTTAAGACATTTAATTTTAATGAGAAATAGCATTTAAAAAAATTGGCCAACTGAAATAGTCCCCTACAAAATCAAAGATAAAAGTATTCTAGTCTATGGTTATTTTATTTTTAATCTTCACAATTATCTACCCAAAATCCAGATTTCTATGTCTATCATATTCATGGCGTCTATCAACAGCTGGATCCAGCATCCTTAAATTGATGGTGTCTGATTTTAGTGGTGTACGCTAGGAATTTGGGGTGGCTATTTCACCCAAACTGATAGATACTCCTCTAAAACGACATGAATGTGTAAAAAAAAAAATCAAGAGCAAAAATTCATGGTTTTAGGTTGAGTATACACACTAGTCTCCGAACTTGATCTCAATCCGAAATAAATAACTTTAAAATTTAAAAAATATATATTTATATTAAGCTAGTTATATACTAAATATTTTTAAATTATATTATTTGAGTTTAAGTTTAAGTTATAAATACTCGATGAATATCCAAAACTCAAGTATAAAAAAATTATATTTAGTTAAATTCAACAGTTATTTTAGATTTAAATTCAGTATAGATATAACAAAACTCGATATTTGAATATGAATATTTAACCTAGATGGATGCCAAATGTCCCTTAGCTAGCACCACCCTTATCTTCGACCACAAAGGAACTTTGACTTTGAGTAGAGAGAAGAGAGATCCAAGGGCAAAAGTCAGAAGAAATGGTAGGCTGTGGATCCATAAAGAAACCTTAGTCTGATATCAAATCCAATGTCCTGATTACTTGCTTCGATCACATAAATGAGAGAGAGATCGGTCCTCCTGCTCTCAGTGAAAAAAATCTATCCACCGCAGAATATGGATATTTCCATGTAAAACGACTCGACATTTGCAAATGCACATGATAAATTTCTTATTTAAGTGAAGATTTTTATTTTTATTTTTATTTTTTTGATGGATTTGGATATGATTTTTTCTTTTATTTTTATATTTATTTCTTTTTTCGAAGTGAATGTGTTAAGTAAGTACAAGTAATTACTCATTAAATATCTTAGAATTGATTGTACATTCCCTGTGATTATCATACATACCATCTTCTAGGGAGTTCAACCTGGCAAAAATCTTGCGTGACGAGTGGGACTTGCGCAAGCACAGATTGTTCTTATCTTCCCACTCTTTATTCAGCAATGATCGCCTTCGCCAAGCTTTTATCCTCCAAAATTATTCTTTTTTCTTTTATTTTTGGGACCGTACACGTAAGCACCTTTAGTGAGGCTCACAAAGTGGCAAAATTATTGTTAAAACATCAAATTAATTATCCATAAATCAATCTCTTGTTATCTTTGATTGTGCATTATTGTCATAGAAAGATTTCACTATCAGCAGACACATATAATTGATACGTCCCAGTCCAACTAAGGGATATTGTTTTCCACCAGTGCACATCCTTGTGCAAAAAGATACTATATATATATATAAGTTATATTTATGTATCATGTTATTTTAAATTAATTTTTTATATATCAAAATTAATTAAGTTTTTTTTTCCTGATTTTGTGTGTAATTAGTAATGTGGGACAGAATGCTTTTCAAAAAAAGTTTTTCAATCGAAAATATGTTAAAATGATTTACTTTTTAGATTTTTTTTATTTTTAATATTAGTAGATCAAAACCATCGAAAAAACCTCAAAAAATCAAATTAATTTACATAAAAAATACTTTAAAAAACTGGTTAAACCACATTACCAATAAATTAAGTGTCAAACATGTCATATGGACACCTCATCTAAGTTAAGTGTCAAACATACATATCAAAAAAATAAATTATATAGAATTATACAGCATTTCAGAAACTTCCAAAATATTCTTCAAAACCAATAAAAAATCAAATAATACTTACTACAATATGAAATCTAAAATTTAAATAAAACAATGTAATAATGAAGCATCTAAGACATCAAAATAAAACTAAATGAAAAGTTTTGTGAAAACAAGCAAAGCATGCCAACAAAAAAAAAATAGCAGGAATTCTCAACAAAAAACCTTAAAATAATATTAATAAAGAGGGATGAGTTAAACAAATTCAGTGAAGAAATAATATTTAATATATATTTTAGATATTATAAATTGTAAGTATATATATATATATGCATGCTAATGCACAGTAATCATCTTTGGTATTTTTTATATTTGAAACTCATGAACTTAAGTTTAGATAGAGCTGAATTACTTGGTATTTTTTTAGAGAAAAATCACAGTGAAGGAAGGAAAAGACAAGAAGAGAACAAATTTATTGGCAAGAATTCTCTTTAAATACATAGACTAGTTCGGGTTTTTGGGATTGGATGTACCAAAACATAAGTATTACAGCAATCAATTGTTTTTACAGTTTTATTGAAGTTTTACGAACATGGCCCCAGAATTAAGATAGGTCAAGTGTCATTTTTTGGGGGGCAATTTATAACAATTTTAGTGAGTTCAGGCAACCTCTCTCTCAAATTATCGAAGGTGTGATCATGTAGAGAATGGAAACGAGGAAGAAACTTCTCCTAGGAGTGCAAAAAGTAGTCTGCCTCACTAACAAAATCCCACCATCCTCTTGCATATAATTATATCTCCTAGTTCTCACTCCACAGCTGTCAGCGCTTAGACAATTAGTCGGTGCTTGACCCCATCATTTCTTTACTCTGTCTTGCCGCGTTTTGTGTCTCTTTTTTATAGTTTATCAAGATTTTACTCCGTAATGCTGACCTGTAGTCCACTCTACAGTCTTATTCACTACCCTATAAATACCTCACTTCTCACTTCTTTTCTCTTATCTCAACCCTCCTTTTCTTCACTAGATTGCGTCAACTACAATGCTTGATTTCTCTTCTTCCTTTTGTGACATCTTGAAGAACAGGATGGCTGTCTTTCTTTGCTTTCTTTTCTTGATTATCTCCTCTGCTACTGGTTGTGATCGATGTGTTCACCAATCCAAGGTTGCATATTTCTCCAAGGCCTCGGCCCTTTCAAGTAAGAATCACTTTTCCTTTTCTTTTAATTTCATTTTTCCTGTATTTTGAATGGGATTTTTAATTGGTGATAATTCCTGGTTTTGTGCAGCTGGGGCTTGTGGATATGGTTCCATGGCAATAGGATTTAATAGTGGACACCTTGCGGCTGCTGTTTCTTCTCTTTACAAAGATGGAGCTGGATGTGGTGCTTGTTTTCAGGTTAGTACTAGACCACACCACTTGTCTGCTTTCCCTCCTGTGGATTTTTTAGATGATTGATCATATCTCTTACTGGCTTTTGGCAGATAAGATGCAAAAACACAGCTTTATGTAGTAGCAGAGGAACTACAGTGATTGTGACTGATCTTAATAACAATAACCAAACAGACTTTGTTCTTAGTAGCAGAGCTTTCATGGCCATGGCCAACAAGGGCATGGGTCAAGACGTCTTGAAACACGGGATTTTGGACGTGGAATATAAAAGGTGAGAGCATATATTATAAGATTTATTTATCTCAATTATCATAATATATAATAGAATCTCTTTGGTTAAAATAATGATCATATATATGAATTAAATACCTGATCAACATGATGATTTTTTTTTAGTTGCGTCTGCAGGTAATGGTTTGGTTATACCAGCCACAAAAGAAATACATGTAATATGGACATACTTTATATAATTTTATATATTATAGCTAGGAACAAAAAACGAGAACATTTAATGCTGGTAACGGTCGAAATGTAAAACCGTTGTCCATAAAATCGCAGGTAACATGACTATATAATTGAGTTTGAGTGGATTCGCACAATATTCTACAGCTAGTATTCTGTGTTATTAAACTAAACTTGATGATATGGTGAGATACGAGACTTAGCTTAGGTTTTAAATAAACTAGGTTAGAATTGATTTGATATACTAGTTGAAAATTGATTTAACTTTTTAAAAAAAGTTCAGAACAATGTTGACTAACTTTTAAAAAGAAGTATAAAAAGGTATTTTATATTTTATTAGTCTTTTTCTAAATTTGCATCCCCTTTGTCTCATTGATCAGGGTACCTTGTGAATACAAGAATCAGAATTTGGCTGTTCGAGTAGAAGAATCAAGCAAAAAACCAAATTACTTGGCCATTAAACTGCTGTATCAAGGCGGCCAGACAGAGGTGGTAGCCATGGACGTTGCTAAGGTCAGAGCTTTAACTTACTGTATGGAGTTAATCATACTTTTCAATGTAATGCTTAAACCATGCTGACTTGTTGTTGGTTTTGCTAAATTTCCTTAGGTTGGTTCTTCAAATTGGGGTTTCATGAGCAGGAATCATGGAGCAGTATGGGACACAGACAGAGTTCCAGCAGGAGCACTTCAATTCAGATTTGTGGTAACAGCTGGATTTGATGGGAAGTGGATCTGGGCTCAGAAAGTCCTGCCTGAAGATTGGAAGCCTGGGATGACATATGATTCAGGAGTCCAAATCACCGATATTGCACAAGAGGGTTGCTCTCCGTGTGGTGATGGGATTTGGAAATGAGGGGTCTTGCCTCTACTAATGTGAATAATATTCATCTATACACACACAGTTTGATCTGATGTCATTCTTCACAACAGAATTCGATAATGTAGAGGAGTTTTATGAAGTTAGCATATTTTTTTAGAGTAGTAGCAATTCAGTTTCAATGTTCCTTCTTTTTTCTGTTTTTTTTTACTTTGCGAGGAGGGCATTTGTCTACCTTACACATCTTTAATGGTGTTTAACGTATTTGTTTTTTTTCTTCCTCCAATAAATTAATGTCCATTCTCTCTCTCTCTCTCTCTAATTTGGGAAAATGACCATGTTTTAGTAACTAGGTGCTTCTTCTTTTTATGTGAATTTTTTTTTATGCATCATTATTTTTAAATTCAATTTAAAAGTTGACTTGGTTAAGAGTTGTATTTGTTAATCCAGGTCAACTTGAAAAAAATTAAAAAAAATTAAAAATTTTAATATTTCATTGTGAATGTATGCTATAAAAATTAAAAAAAATATTTGAGATTTTAATATTTCATTGTGAATGTATGCTATATATATAGCTATCTCACGTAGAAAAATAAAAAAACATCTCCATATGTATAGTCTAAATATAAGAAATATTTTATGGGGATATAGATTATAAAAAAAATATGTGATATCAATTATTTATAAATAAATATTATATTTTTTTAGGTTTTTTAAAAAAATAATCGAGTTTCACTCGGGTTATGTTGAATCACTCGGGTTATGAATTCCAGGTCAACCTGGCAAGATGGGTCAAGTTTAATATATCTTCTCTTAAGAACTAAATCATGTGAAATAGTCAAGGTTGAGAAAAGCATGTAATAGGAATTT
>Ga0307517_10010589_pt1 | contig 12891 bp, 7 predicted proteins | sample 23_EM_MG_FD_194515 | JGI IMG/M metagenome (GOLD analysis project Ga0307517, IMG submission 194515) | Populus trichocarpa ectomycorrhiza microbial communities from riparian zone in the Pacific Northwest, United States - 23_EM | ecosystem: Host-associated > Plants > Roots > Unclassified | place...
TTTTCCGGCCCTTTTCATCCAATACAAATATAAATTTACCTTTTGCCTGCTTTAAGCTCGGCCAGTTGTTATGCAGCACGGCGCTTTGAAGCGTTTTGTATTTACCTCTTACATCATCAGGTGTGATCAGGTTTTCGCGTCCCAGGTTTTCTATCAGCGATTGATCTAACTGATCAAAAACAGCACCGGTAAATTTTTCGGGAATGGTGTACCCCGGCTTTTTCATAGGCTCATCCTTCGCATTCATCGTAATAAAAACCGGGTCATGATCTTTATGCTGATCAGACCACCGCCTCAACTCCTGCAAACATTGTTTAAACGTCAAACAATTACTCCTGAAATCAATATCCTGGATATGGAATACCTTAAAACCTGGTTCTTTCATTATGCCCTCCTTGTCGTAAGGTGCCTGTTTGGGTGCCCACGTAAGACCTTTTGGATGTGCATACCTGCCGCCTTTGGTATCGGCGTAAATATCAATTTCAAGGTCCAATAACCCCAGGTCTAATCGCTGCGATAAACTGATATGGCTATAATCTATTTTTTTTGCCCCTACGGAATCCTTCTCTTTTATCAGTTTAAATAAGGCAGGATCAATCGACTGCTTATAGCTATTATGTGAACCTATTACCTGGATACGGTTTATGGGCACATTATCGGCGGTATCGGTTGCTTTAAATGGCAGTGATGATACAGCTAAAATGCTTAAAAATAACTTGATCATATAAATAAATTAATAGCCTGGATTTTGAACTAATTTAGGATTAAGTTTGATTTCAGTCGATGGAATCGGGTAAAGCCTTCTGCTTGCATCTTTGTTCATAGACAAAGGGTCATTGGCAAAAGGGTAATCTACCTCAAACTGCCCGAAACGGATCAGGTCGTTCCGGCGCCAGCCTTCCCACGAAAATTCCCTTGCGCGCTCGTCAAGTAACGATGGAAGATCCACAGAGGTTGCTAATGCAGCTCCTGCACGGGTACGTACCTGGTTAACCAGGTATAAAGGTGTCTGCAATTGACCGTTTATTGTCGTTGCAGTAGCTCCTCTCAAAATGGCTTCAGCTTTCATTAACATCACGTCAGCCAAGCGGAATACAGGTACATCATTACTATTTAAGCGTGTAGCCTGTATAATGTTTGGATCAGGATAATATTTCATTGAACGTATACCTTCCGACTGGCTTGCTATCGTATTACCTACGTCCATTGGTTTTGGCGGTACCAATACCAGGTCAGGTGTAATGACTATTTGTGTAGTAGTATTGGGGTAATAAGCGGGTTGCGAAGTAAAACCACCGTTACCATCAGGAACATATTGCGGGCCAACAAGCCAGGTATTTGTCCGTGTGTCGCCCTGTAAATTAAACCGGTTATAAAACTCATGAGTAGTACTCATGGCAATACTTAAACCTACGTTTAGGCCATAATACGGTGCCAAATAGTAAAAAAAGCCGAATCGGGTAAACTGGTTTCCCGGTATCTGCTGGTCATACGGAACGGCAAATATGGTTTCCTTTATCTGCGGACCGTTGTTTGGTAAAAAGATATCCCTGTACCTTGCATCCAGGCTGTAATTAGTGTTTTTCATCACGCTATCAGCCATTGCCACAGCATCAGTATAACGTGCTGTACCGGTATATATCTCGGCATTCAGGTACATTTTTTCTAAAAGTGCAAAAGCCATCTCTTTGGTTGGGCGGCCATATTGCAAAATATTGGTTGCCGCATTGCTTGATTTTGATGGCAGCTGTTGTAAAACACTTTTCAGGTCTGTCTCAATAAATTCAAACACTTTTGCCCTGGTTTGAGTAGATGGCAAATCGCTTACCGGGAAAGTATTAATAATGGGCACATTACCATACAGGTCCATCATAAAAAAGTAATACAGGTCGCGCATTGCTGTAATTTCGGCAATACTCGATGTTTTTAAAGCTGTGCTCGACCCGGATGCTTTAACCAGGTTGATTAGGCGGTTACAGTTATTAATACCACCAAAACCCCATTGCCATATCCCGATAACATTAGGATGATCAAATGTCCAGGTGTGATAATGCAGCTGCCTGTATTGGCCGCCATCATCAAAGTTTCCATCCCTCGCAGGTATAATAGCCTCATCGGTCGAGAGCTCCTGCATGCGCCAGTAGGGCACCGCATAACTTGAGGATAAATTGGAGTACATGGTACCCAATAATGCAATATAATCGGCCTGCGTTACCGGAAAGTTAGATTTTACATATTGAGATTCAACAGTCACGTCTAATTTTTTACAGGAGTTTATCGTGATCATTGATGCGATCACCATTAAGTATATTATTATTTTTTTCATCTCTGTTGTATTAAAGTATTATTAAAATGATGCGTTCAAACCAAACAGGAACGTCCGTGTCCGTGGGTAATAATTCTGGTTATCAATACCAGGCGTTAAACCGCCGATGTTAATTTCGGGATCAATACCTCTGTATTTGGTGATAACAAAAACGTTGTTGGCTGATATATAAAGGCGTATGCTTTTGATAGCCTGTACGGTTGGTTTAATCGTATAACCCAGGGTTGCATTGTCCAGGCGCAAATAGGATCCGCTTTCCAAAAAACGATCAGAGATCAGGTAACCATTAATATCATTAAATGATTCGCCAAGGGTAAACCTTGGTATATTCTGTATCTTAGAATCTGCAGGGTTGTTAAGAGTAGCTAATGTTGCGTTCAAAATTTTATTGCCCCAAACTCCTCTGACCAAAAAATTAAGGTCGAAGTTTTTATAAAAGAAACTATTGTTCCATCCATATATGAAGCTTGGCTGGGCATTGCCTGCTATTCTTTGATCGGTAGTTAAAGGCTGGGTTGCAATGGTTTGTCCGGCTCCATTTTCATAAGTGCTCACACCCGAAGCATTTTTACCCAAATAATGCCATAAATAAAAAGTTCCCAATGCATATCCGGGTTGAACGATCTGGCTATAATTTCCCGATTGTCCTTTACCTCCCAATTGTGCTGTTTGAATGTAGGGGGTCGCAAATAAACTGTTAGATAAGGTTTCTACCACATTTTTATTGTGAGAGATATTAAATGACGTTTTCCAGCTAAAGTCCGAGGTTTTTACCGGTACTGCGTTTATGACTACTTCAATACCGCTGTTTTTTATTTTACCAACGTTTGCAGTAATGGTAGGCACAAAATATTGTGTGGTAGATACGAGGTATTGGTCATATATCAGGTCAGAGGTCTTTTTGATGTAATAATCAACGGAGCCTGTAATGCGGTTTTTTAATATACCAAAGTCTAACCCGATATTAGTTGTAGCCGTGCTTTCCCATTTCAAATTCGGATTGTCATTTCTTACAGGACCCAAAGCATTGGTTATATTTCCGTTATATAGAAATTTGCTGTTTCCGGGAGGTGTTCCATAAATTAACAAAGCAGAAAATGCATTAAAGCCCATGCTATTACCGGATACCCCATAGCCCGCTCTTAATTTTAAATCGCTGAATACAGGAACGGCTTCCATAAACTTTTCATTGATGATCCGCCATCCTGCAGATACCGCAGGGAACAGACCATAACGCTTATTGATACCAAATGCCGACGACCCGTCATCCCTTAAGGAAGCCTGGAACAAATACTTATCTGTAAACTGGTATTGAACGCGGCCGTAGTAAGATATTAACCTCAATGTCGATATTACATTGGAATTAAAAGCTATTTGCGAAAGCGAAGAAGGGTTTGACAGGAACAGGTTATTGTAGCTTAAATTATCATTCGAAAAATTTTGTGTTTGTACGCCAAAACCATCATTGGTTTTATCTTGCTGATAAGAATAACCGGCTAATAACTTAATAGTATGTTCGCCAAAAGATTTGTCATAGTTAAAATAGGATTCAAAAACCTGGCTCGTATTTAGAAATGCGACCCGGTTGGCTACGCCGCCGGCACCAACTGCCAGGCCCGACATACTGTTTTCATACAAATTAATGTTGTTCTGGTCTTTTTGGGTCGATCCGGTAAGTGTAAACCTTAACCCGGGTAAAATGTCAACCTGGGCAATTCCGTTTATTAAAGTCTTGTTATCATTAGTTTTGATACTATTGTTATTCGCCAATGACAATGGATTTAAAGGACCACTGCCAGTCCTGGTGTAGTTTTCCTTGTAAGTCCCGTCAGGGTTAAAGGGGCTCACTGTGGGCAAATAGAATAACATACCAGGCAGTACATTTGCTTGTGGAATGTCATTGCTATTAGTAACACTGTTTGTTAAAGTAATGCCCAGCTTCAATTTGTCGTTAAAAAAACGCTGGTTAATATATCCCCTAAAAATGGTGCGCTCTAAACCGGTGTTTATTAAAACCCCGTTATTTTTTAAATAGTTAACGCTTGCGCCATAGTCGGCGCTTTTTGATGCCCCGCCATAGGATAAGTTGTGATTTTGTGAATAACCCGTCCTTTCAACCAGGTTTTGCCAGTTGGTATTGGAGCCATCGTCATTTATTGGTGAGGCAAGTGGTGCAACAACATTGTCCTTTAAATATTGACGCAACTCGTCACCGGTCAGCATATCAATTTTTTTGGATACCTTCTCCATCGCCACATAAGCGCTGTAGGTTAACCTGGTTTGCCCGGCTTTCGCTTTTTTGGTGGTAACTATAATTACGCCGTTTGCAGCCCTTGAGCCATATATTGCGGTTGAAGAAGCATCTTTTAACACATCAATACTTTCAATATCATCGGGCGCCAGCAGGTCGATAGAAGCGCCCGGTACACCATCGATAACATAAAACGGCTCCTGCGCCGCGCCTTCACGCAGTGTTGAGGGGCCTCTTAAAATAGTAGCAGGCTGCTTATTGGGGTCGCCGCTTTTGGTGACATTTAAACCGGCTACTTTGCCCTGCAACAGTTCTGCCGGAGTCGTTACAACACCCTGGTTAAAATCTTCGGATTTTACTGAAGTAATTGCTCCGGTAACATCTCTTCTGCTCGAAGTACCATAACCAATCACTACTACATCTCTCAACTGTTTGGGGTCAGTAACCAGGCTAATATTCAATACATTATTTGCGCCTGCAGGTACTTCTTTTGGTACAAATCCCACAAAAGTAAAACGGATCACATCGCCAGGGCCGTTAACCTGTATTGAAAATTTTCCATTTGCGTCGCTGGAAGTGCTTTTGCCCGAGCTACGTGCCGTTACAACAACTCCGGGTAGCGGCACATTTTTGTCATCAGTGACAATACCACTAATAGTTGTTGATGATTGCTGTGCTAATGCATTTACCGTACATAGCATAATGAGCAGTAAAACCCGGATGGCTTTCTGTTTTAATTTGATAAATGTCCACAAATTAATGGAGTGCGTTTTTTCCATAGTTATTGATTAAAATGATTTAATATTAATGTCAAATCAACATTTTAACTATTAGCTAAGGATAAACTGGATGTTACGAATTGATCTAAATTGGCAGGAAGGGAGTAAAAGGTGTTTTTTGGAGGTCTGTGCACAATTTATTGATAATCAGTTGCGATTGTTCTGAATTTAAAACTGATGCGTGCGGGGAAGGTTAAATAAAAATGAATGAATAATTGCTTAATTGTTAATTCGCTAAAAGCGAATACTATTTAGCATGGTTGATGCGTTTCGTGGATTTGAAATTGACACGTCTGATGCTCCAACTTCGCATGCCGGGGGATATCTCAATCTGCTTACTTTTCATCGATTGTTATTATCACTAAATCGGAATTTATTCATTAAAATTAATTAATAGGTTAACCATTGCTAAAAAATGCCGTAAAATGGGTTGAAACACGGTGTGGTTTAGATAAAAATAAATAGTAGATTTGTTATTAACCCCTGATTACTTAACCTAAGATCAATATTTTAATATTGCTGGAACTGGTTATCCTTTAAAAAATACTTATTAGATATTTAAATTAAAGGCTAATAAATTTACTTACCCCCCTCAGTATCGCGTTCCAATTGTTAGAACATTTTAAATGACTTAAAATTCGTACCGTTTTTTTGTAACCTAACCATATGCGATTAAATTTATGAGACCCGGTAGTAAAAGATCTTTATTTGGACGCTTGTCGATACAACAGCGCCTGCCGCTTTTGATTTGCGCTTTTTTGCTTTCAGCAATTGTGATATACGGTTATGCCAATTATTACAGTTTAAAAAAAGCTACCCTGACAATAGGCAGGGACCGCATCAATACACTAACAACTCAGATAAGTTCAATGTTTGGCCAATCGGCCCTGGTTCTTGTAAAAACTGAACATGCGGCCGCCAAACAAAACGCTGTAGTACAGTTTCTTAAATCAAATGGGCAGCAGTTCAGGCAGGAAACACTTAATGAGCTTGATAAATTATACAAGGACAGCACCTGGATTTCGATCGGGTTACTGGATCAGAACCTGGTACCTGTTCTTCGCTCAACTAAGGCGGCGACTGATGTAAAAATGCCAATTAAAGATGTATTGAGAACTACCCCGGTAGGCCCTGACTCGTGCAAAATAGGAAAACTTTACATCGAAAAAGGGGCAATGTATTACCCTGCCATCGCTGCAGTTACGGATAATCAAAACATTATAGGATATGTTGTATGCTGGCAATTGTTGCGCGCCACTCCAGAGGCTGTGGCACAGTTTACGCAACTGATGGGTCCCAGCGCAAAACTGTATATTGGAAATGCAGACGGAAGCGTTTGGACAGATATGTTGAAACCTGTCACCGGTCCGCCATTTAAAGTTGATCATATTCTGGATCCTGTGCAATATACAGACCACGATGGTGGGGCAAGATTTGCGAAGGCACAGCCAATACCACAGACGAGTTGGGTAGTTGCGGTAGCATTTTCGGAACAAAGTATGCTCAGCAGTGTAAACAGCTTTATGAAGTGGATATTCATTTTTGGTGCATTATTAACAGCGATAGGCATCTTTGCCGCCTGGATAATGAGCCGCAATATTACCAGGCCGCTAAACCTGCTGACAGTGGCAGCAAAAGAGATTTCTCAAGGGAATTATTCATCGGCTGTCTCTATCAATGTGTATAGTGATGATGAATTGGGCGATCTGGCCACTGCATTTAATATGATGGCAGCCGAGATATTCCATATGTGGCAAAACCTGGACAACAAAGTTAAAGAGCGAACGATGCAACTCGAGCTTGTGAATAAAGAGCTGGAAGCTTTTTCCTATTCTGTGTCGCATGACCTTAGAACTCCTTTACGGGCCATAAATGGGTATTCCACTATGCTAAAAGAGGATTATGAAGAGAAGCTGGATGCCGAGGGCAACCGGATCATTGGCAATGTTATTACCAACGCCAGGATGATGGGCCAGTTAATTGATGACCTGCTTGCTTTTTCGCGTTTGGGAAAAAAAGAATTGGTGAGTACAATGATCGATATGCAAGCCCTTGCAACAAATGCTGTTAATGAGTTGCTGCAACAGGATTTTGAAAAAGATTACCGGATCAATATTGGTTTATTACCCCCCGCGGAAGCAGATCAGGGTATGATCAAACAGGTTTTAATGAATTTGCTTAGCAATGCTGTAAAATATTCATCAAAAAAGCCCGGTCCAGAGATCGAGATCGGATCAAGAGATGAAGAAACAAGAACAGTTTATTATGTGAGAGATAATGGTGTTGGGTTTGATATGGCTTATGCTGATAAATTGTTTGGTGTCTTCCAGCGCCTGCATTCACAGGATGAGTTTGAAGGTACGGGCGTGGGGCTTGCTTTGGTAAAGCGAATAATTGATAAACATAAGGGTGAGGTTTGGGCCGAGGGCCTGGAAAATATTGGTGCCACGTTTTATTTCAGTTTACCTAAAAAATCATAATCATGGACGATAATAGAGTCGAAATTTTATTGGTTGAAGACAATCCGCATGATGCAGAAATGACCATACGTGCCCTCAAAAAAATAAACCTGGCCAACAAGCTGATTCATTTAAAAGACGGGGCAGAAGCGCTGGATTTTATTTTCGCAAGAGGAATGTTCGCCGACCGCCAAAAAGAAAACAGGCCCAAAGTTATTTTATTAGATATTAAAATGCCTAAGGTAGATGGTATTGAGGTGCTGAGGCAAATAAAATCAAACGACGAGACTAAGATCATACCGGTAGTGATTATGACCTCATCAAAAGAGGAGCAGGATATTATTACAAGTTATAATCTTGGTGTTAATAGCTATGTGGTAAAGCCTGTTAATTTTGAAAGCTTTGCAAAGGCCATATCTGAACTTGGTTTTTACTGGCTGATTACGAATCAGTCTGTTGACTAATTTTTATACTATGATTCAAAGTTTAAAAATATTACATATTGAGGATGTTAAAAGCGATGCCGAATTGGTAGAAAGGACATTGAGAAGATCAGACATTGCGTTTGAAAATCTTGTTGTTGATACCAAAGAAGAATATACAAAAGCACTCCATGAGTTTAATCCCGATGTGATTCTTTCCGATCATTCGCTTCCTTCTTTTAATTCGCTGGATGCATTACAAATTCTGAAAAGAACAGGGAGAAATATCCCGTTCATCCTGATTACGGCCACCATGTCTGAGGAGTTTGCGGTAAACGTAATGAAAGAAGGTGCGTCAGACTACGTCCTGAAGGACAGGCTTCAGCGGTTGCCCAGCGCAGTTATAAATGCTGTCAGAAAATATCAGCTGGATAATGAGCGCCAGGTCTATTTAGATAAAATATTTGCCAGTGAAGAGTTGTTTACGAAGGCTGAATTGCTGGCCGAATTTGGTACCTGGAGGCTCGACCTTGTTACCAATATTACCAATTGGTCGGCAGGGACCTATAAATTACTCGGCTACAAACAGGGCGAAGTTGAACCCTCCTTTGAAAATTTCCTGAAAAATGTCCATCCTGATGACGTAATAGAAGTTGAAAGAAACTTTAAAAATGCCTTTAATAGTTTTCAGCCGGCTAAAGGCGAATGCCGGATAATTAATAAAGACGGTAGCGTAAGATACTTATATACACAGTTTGAGTTTGAGTTGAACGAAAAAGGTGAGCCCGAACATATTATAGGATTTAACCAGGATGTTACCCGGTCAGAACTGGCGAAAATTGTGATCCAAAAAAATATAGAAGAGCTTAAGGCAGCAAGCGACAGGCAAACGGGTATATTAAATGCTATGCCACCCAATGTTGTGCTGCTTAATGAGGCTGGTAAAATTGTTGCCGTAAATGAACCATGGAGGAAATTTACAATTGCCAATAATCTTGACGTACCCGGGCATGGCATTGATTTTAATTACCTGGCCATTTTCGAAAAAGCAACAAGGGTAGACGCTTCGGCAATAAAAAAGATCGAAAAAGGGATACGGGAAGTAATAACCGGAGCAAGAAATGAATTTTCGACAGAATATTCCTATGGTTCTGATAATAAAGTGGTATGGTTCCAGCTTGTTGTAGCCCCTTTAAAAGATAAGGCCCAAAAAGGAGCGGTAGTATTGCATATTGATATTACCGACAGAAAAATATCCGAACTTGAACGGGACCGTATGACCGCCGACCTGGTGCAGCATAACACTGACCTGGAAAAATTCGCCTACATCATTTCTCACAACCTGCGTGCGCCGGTGGCCAATATTATTGGAGCATCAAGCATCCTGAACAATATGGAAGTAAGTTCAGGTGAAAAAGAAAAGCTCAACAGGGGGATCAATACATCTATTCTGAGACTTGATGAGATTATAAATGACCTGAATCAAATTTTACAGATAAAAGGCAGAATTAATGAAATTGAAGAAATAGTTTATTTTTCTGAATTGGTAGAGCATATAAAGATAAGCATCAGGAACCTGATCGATAAAGATAATGTTGAGATCAAATATGATTTTTCTGAGGTCAATGATTTTTTTGCCTTAAAACCCTATTTATACAGCATTTTTTTTAACCTAATTTCAAACAGTATAAAGTATCGCAGGCAAAAAGTTCACAGTGTTATCGAAATCCGTAGCCGTCTGCTAAAAAATAAGATCGAACTAACTTTTGCTGACAATGGCATGGGTATTGACCTTAAAAAAAATGGCGACCAGATATTTGGCTTATACAAACGATTCCATTCAAACATAGAAGGAAAAGGGATGGGGTTGTTTATGGTGAAAACACAGGTGGAGACACTTGGAGGAAAAATAAGTGTTAAAAGTGAAGAAAATAAAGGAACGGAATTTAAACTTGAATTCAAGATATGAGCACAGATTTAAAATATATCCTTGTGGATGATGATTCATTTAACAATATGATATGCCGCATGATCATAGAGGATACGCTGGGTGAAGTAGAGATCAATGAATTTACTGAACCTGAAGAGGGACTTTCATTTATACAGGAAAATATTAAAAGCCCTGCTATACTTTTTCTTGATATAAATATGCCAACGCTCACCGGCTGGGAATTTTTAGGACTATATGATAAGTTTAGCGAAGAGGTAAAACGACATGTCAGTGTTTATATTCTTTCATCATCACTTGACTGGCGCGATATGGATAAAGCTAAAGCAAATAAATATGTCAAAGGTTTTTTATCAAAACCTCTGGAAGCTGAAACAGTTGTTTCAATAGCACAAGGGGAATTTCAGGAATAGACCAGTCTATCTCTTCACCTCATAAACATTATTTGCCCTGTCCACATCAGGATAAATCTGCTCAGGATCAATGATCACTTTAGCTACGGTTTCAGTTTTATTGGCATTAAACACATAAGTTTTATCAAAATGCCATATCTCTACCGGGAACGTCCGGAGTTCTTTTGTCCCGTCGGCGTAGGTTATTTCAACTACAAGCGGCATAGCTGCTTTTTCCATATTTTCAATGGTAATGCGGGCCTTACTTTTTGGTGAATTTTCGACCTTCACTACCCTTTGGTCAAGCCTTATATTTTCTAAAAACATGGATTTCCAGAACCAGGAAAGGTCTTCTCCGGCTGAGCTGTCCATACTCCTGAAAAAATCCCAGGGAGTAGGGTGTTTATACGCCCAATCGCGGATATATTTCCGGAAAGCCCGGTCAAACCGCTCCGGCCCGAGTATCTGGTTACGAAGCAACGATAACACATAGGCCACTTTTTGATATTGAATAGTATAAACCTGGGTGCCAGGTATAGCATCCGGACGGCTTATGATGGGCAATAATTGTGGCGAGAAAAGAGAATCGCGCGGACTATCAATTTCGGCATAGCCCCTGAATTCCCCTTTATTAAATGCCTTGGTGGCCATATTATCTATAAAAAGGTTAAAACCTTCATCCATCCAGGCATATTTACGCTCGTTGCTGCCAACCACCATCGGGAACCATGTATGGCCCAATTCGTGATTCACTACCGCCCAGTACATATTACCAGTATCCTTTGCCGAGCAAAACACCATACCGGGATATTCCATACCATCCAGATTAGACGCTACGTTGACTGCCTTATTATAAGGATACGGTAGCCACTTTTCAGAAAAATACTGCAGTGTAAATTTGATATATTCCGACGACCGCCTCCAATTGTTTTGCTTTTCAGATTCTACAGGGTATAAGGAACTGCCCATTACCTTTTTCCCATCAAAAAGCGGAAAACTTAAAGCTTCCCAAACAAATGCCTTTGATGCTGTCCACGCAAAATCCCTCGTATTGTTCATCCTGAACCTCCAGGTACACGTAGCTTTAGCCGGCCTCGAAGATACTTCTGTAACCTCCTTAGCCGTCCTGATCTGCACAGGCTGTGAACTTTCTTTGGCCAGTTGCCAGCGCTTTAATTGTACCGGGGTTAAAACCTCTTCCGGGTTTTGCAGATCACCCGAGCCTTCTACAATATAAGATGACGGCACCGTAATGTTCACCTCAAAATTGCCGTACTCCAAATAAAACTCCCCGTTGCCAAGGTAAGGCAGTGTATTCCAGCCCTCTACATCATCCACGACGCACATTCGCGGGTACCATTGCGCCACTGCGTAAATATTGCCGTTTTTTGTCGGCAGGATATCCGTTCTGTTAACCAAAAAATCGGCATTCTTATAATTAACCGGGAAGTTATAACGGTACCGGATACTAAAAGTCAGCTTTTGCCCGGTTTTTAATGGCTGCGGCAGCTCCAGTTGCATCCGGGTATCATAAATATGATATTTAATATCACCGGCATTATCACCACTAAGCTTTATACCTTCAATTTCATAACCTCCATCCACTACCTGCTCATCCGGGTTTTTGTAAAGGAACAGCCCGGACTGTATTCCTTTTGAATCCTTTTTAAATACATTCTGCTCCAGCTGCATCCATAATGATGAAAGCGCTTTCGGACTGTTATTGGTATAAATAATGGTAGCAGTTCCGCTGATGATATTTGTTTTATCATCCAATGCCACATCAAGTACATAATCTGCCTGGTTTTGCCAGTATGCGGGTCCCGGTTCGCCGGTAGCGGTGCGGTATTCATTCCCGGGGGCTAAAAGCGGCAATGAGGGGAACATTTCTGCAGGGTGGTATTTAGACTGAGCCAGTGCTAAATGGCCAATGAAAAGTAATATACAAATGGCTATAAACTTGATGTGGGGTATTGGTTTTTGCATGCCGTAAATTGACTAAGATCAGTATTGTTGCTGGGACGCTAAGATAAGTGTAAACCGGACAATTTAACACAGGTAAAAGGATTTATGTTTTTTTACGCAAGTCAACTAAGGCCATAATCCCCTAAAAAAGGCTCCCGGTCGATTATTCCTTTACCGTGGTCTATTACGTTTTAATACTACAATAATGTATAGTTTCTTCGCGGTACAAATAAAACGCAATGAGGAAATTATACTTCTATATATTATTGTTATTGCCTGTTACTACGGTAATGGCCAAAAGCTACGGGAGAACCCCGACTAATTTTTATTATACTGATGCCGCTCCATC
>Ga0307517_10010590_pt1 | contig 12888 bp, 12 predicted proteins | sample 23_EM_MG_FD_194515 | JGI IMG/M metagenome (GOLD analysis project Ga0307517, IMG submission 194515) | Populus trichocarpa ectomycorrhiza microbial communities from riparian zone in the Pacific Northwest, United States - 23_EM | ecosystem: Host-associated > Plants > Roots > Unclassified | place...
CCCCCCCCCCCCCCCCCCCCCCCCCCCCCCCCCCCCCCCCCCCCCCCCCCCCCCCCCCCCCCCCCCCCCCCCCCCCCCCCCCCCCCCCCCCCCCCCCCCCCCCCCCCCCCCCCCCCGAGCAGCTTTCCTTTGCTTTATTCGAGAGTTTGTCGATCGTGGCTACTACTATTACGGCGCAAGCACTTGGACCGCTACACTATCACAGTTGTTGTTCTCAAGACACCAGTAATATGGGGAAAAATAATAATAATAATAATAAATAACAACCAAACCTAGGAACAGGCAGTGCAAAAGCAGGCAGACAGAACAGGGCAGAAACATTCCATTGAATATTCCACAAGGCGTCGGCTGCATTTTTGCCTACAAGCACCAACTGCAAGTACTGTATCGTAAACCTTCTTGTGTCCTTCTCCCACCCACCCACCTAGCCCCCCGCCTTTTTTTTTTTTAATTTGGAAAAGAAAAGGAAAAGGAAAAAGAATAATAAGAGGATGTTCATTGTCACGTTTCAGAGAGGTTCAGTCGGGATGCGAAGAAGGATTCGCGAAGCAATTTCTTGTGCAAGGGTGAGGGAGAAGAAAGAAAGAATGGATGGGTAAGGGTAAGGGTACATGTACGAATACTTTGGGTCACCAGTACGGCAATTATCACTTTCTTCGTAATACTATGATAATATTATTATTATGTGAAAAATTCCGGATCAACCCTAAGGAGGCTTCTTGCCTGGTTGTACTTTTGCGACACACAGGTCTTGCCCTCCGGTTGGCTCGGTTGGGTTTTAAAGCTCCAATCCGACTTTTGCGAAAATAATAATAATAATACGGTAGGCTATGGTACTGTGCAGTACAAGTACTCGTACAGCATAGTTTACTGCCGTACTGGTGGTACAGGAGGTGAGGTAGGGTTGTTATTGTGTGTGTGCGGTGTGGGAATTGGCTTCGTTGGTGCTTGCTTGCTTGGGTGCTGGGTGGACCATGGTGGTGGTGGTGCAGGAGGAGGGGCTGAAGGGTGGGGGGGGGAAGGTGTGGTCCTGGTGCTGGTGAATGATGGAACAAGTGACAGATGGAAGTGGAGAGGGGGCTGGGAATGGCTTTGATTGCGTTACGCGGTGATGGCCCGATTCATGGCATGGTTGTTTGGGCGGCTAGAATGCCGCTAGAATTACCAGAAGTGGGGATTCCCACCAGAGAGGGACCTTCCCTCTCCAAACTCCAGAAACAAGAGGCGCCGAGAACCACCACTTCAGATTTTTATTATTATTACCAGGTCATTTCGTTCTTCTGTCTTTCATCTTTTCTTTCTTTCTTCCCCTTACCCTACCTACTTGTAAAGCTTAGGTCCTGTAGCATACCGGTATTATATGATATATCTCTTCACCACCTCCGTGGTACCCTATGAAATACGAAACAAGACAGATTCTAATCAAAAAAAGGGGGGGGGGGGGGACAATGTCACGAACCCGGAAACAAAATAGAAAAAAAGTGTGATGAGCGGGGGCGGCGGCGGAGATCAGTTACAGGAAAAGTGAAAGAGAAGGAAAAAAAAACGAAAAAAAAAAAAACAAGAGGAGTGAAAAAAGAAAGGAAAAAAAAGTCACCGAGCGGTCAAGCCACAGTTGCGAAATTTATCCATCCAGCTTCCTCCGCCAACGGCGGGTCGGAGGCTACACCTGTCTCTTTTGGGATGTTCGCCCTTCCCAATTCCGAGATCCGGTCTCATTGCCGATATTTCTTTTGACACAGTATGACGCCCTGTGTCATGGGAATGGGGATAAAAGAAAAAAAAAGGCGAAGGCAGTCCGTGGAAAGTATAAAATATATAAATATAATTGTGGAAACAAAATAAGATAAAATAAAATAATTTGCAAGGACACAAATGAGGGGAGGGGACGAGGAGGGGGGGGGGGATTTAGCTGGAAAGTATATACAGGCATCGCACGGGGCGCAATTAATGTTTGTGTGTTGCTGTGTGGTGGTGGTGGTGGTGGTGGTGGACCCGTGGAGAGTGTGGAATTGCATTTTTGTGGGTTGTGCGGTATCTGGGCTGGGTAACAGAATACAAGCGGTTGTTGTGCGTGACGCTGGAGTAAGATGAATGAATGGATAGAAGGAAAGAGATAAAGAAAGGAAGAAAGAAAGTTCGTCAATGTGCGGTATCACCTTGACCGGAGGAGGAGGGGAAGTGATGGATGCAATAGGCGTGGAGATTCGAATATCGACATCTCCAACCTTCGCTCCGTATAGGACGGTATCATAGGAATCACTCCTTATCATTACCGTGTTCGTATTCCGTCGTGTCGTATCCCTCTGATACTCACGCACTCGGCATGATATATACGAATGAGTGCACACGATTGCGGTCATGGACATGCTATCGATTCCCGAAGATTATCCAATCCCTACGTATCATCAGCACCAGTCGCCGCCGCCTTTTTTTCCCTTTTGATACCATGTACCGCATCATCATCATCGTCATTCATCGTATCCGCAAACCAACATAAATACTATTATTTATTATTTTAAAAAAGAGATCCAGCGGGAGAGGAAAGGTGGGAAGGGGAAAAGGGAAGCTGTGGACGGGCCCTACGGCTTCCCGGATTCGGGAATTGCACCGGTGGAATAACGTTTACAAGAAGCGTGGAAAGTCTCATCATCTGGCCTTCTCCTTCTCCATCATACGGTATCATACTCCTATGATATAGCATACCGTGCGAAGACCACACCAAAGAAGTTCGCCAAACAAAAAGAAAAGAAAAAAAGAAAAGAAAATGCCCGCCACGTCTGCGACTCTTGCCTACGCCTCACAGAATGAATTGATCCCGCTAAGAAAAGAAGCAATGATCAAAAGTAAAACCCGGAAAGAAAGAAAGCGAGGCTGAAAAGATGGAATAAGAAATAAAAATACCAAGACACGGTAATTATTATTAGAAGGGACCTCACCCCGTCAGAAGAGGATGTCGTGGGAGGATGAAAGGATGAAAGGATGAAAGGATGAAAGGAAATAACGAAAGGATGAAAGAGTGAAATAATGAAAGTAAGGGAGGAAGACAATGAATGGACACCTAATTGTCTCAATACTGCCGCTTCACTCCCGGAGGCAGGCCCAAGAAGAAGGCAGCAGCGACGGAAGGAAGGAGGGAAAGGAAGAAAGGGCTCGCGATGCGATGTCAACCGCTTTGTACGTGTCAGTGCCTGTATGTAAGGTATGGTATGATAGGGTACGTATGAACGATACTTACCGCTACTAACTGTCGAATAGGATAGAGCACTTGGGCGGGTAGGTCTGCTTGCCTCGCAGCTCGGGTGCACAGTACAGTACTAGTACCTGCCCGTACAGTGCGCACCATATCGATTGATGGTTGATGTTTGACGATATCCGTACTGTGCAGTACCCTCCCTTCCACTGCAATGGTAACACCGCGGTATGATAGGTGGTGCTTTTTCTTTTTCTTTTTTTCCTGCTGTCCCATACTCCGTGCCCCGTGCTTCTTGCTCCTTTCTTCGGTTCTTTGTATAATACTGTATCTAGATGATGTGGTGCAGTAACGTAAGGTCTTCCGGGGACCAACTAGTGCGATATCATAGAAGTCGTGAGATATGCGTGGCTGAGAGAAAAGAAGAGGAGATAAGAAAAGGAAAGGAAGGGGAAGAAAAAAGGGAGAAGAAAAGAGGAGTTATGGAACAGTTATCTGGGGATAACTAGTTAAATTTATCCTTGTTAGTTCCGGTTAATGAATCCCTACCCTTGTATCAGAATGTGGGTGGAAGTTGGTAGCGCAGGTGAGCAGATATTCCCTGGGTATGGCACGTATCGTGCAGTACTGTACTTGTACACACTTGTACCAGCACTCGTACCGTATCATACTTGCTCTCTGCGAAAAGCCTATAATTGTTCAACTACGGTGCTCTGCGGTCCGGCAGCTGCACTGCGGTAATGTGCGGACGGGGGTGTCCTCTGCCTATATGCCTGTATGCCGGTCCATGATGCTGTGCATTGGGATATGGTACAGTACAGTCTGAACCCGCACTCCACTTGTGTCAAAGCGGTGCATATTCCTGTAACATGCTATGTTCCTTCCTTTTTTTCTCATTGCTGCGGTCGACTCGCAACCCTACCCAACCTGCTGTCTACCCGGCTATCCAGTCTATGTATGCATTCTAACTGCGACCCCGTACCGTAAAGTCAATACTCCCTCCCAGTACGATAGGTACTGGCACGATACAGTAGACACTGTGGCATATGCGTATGTGACCGTCTGGTCTCAAATTTCCGTCTTTTTTGGAATGTGTCCTGCGCGTTCCATAGAGATACTTGAACAATGTACGGGTACAAGTTCTACGAGACTGTATCGAGCCCTGTAGCATGTGGACTGCGCAAGTTACACCAATTCAGTATGTGCTGATAGCCCGACCACTGGTATCTCTGTGACTTGAGTCCTCCCCCTCATACGGACTATCGCGTTCCTTGATCAATCGAAGACTACCGTGCCGGTAACCCTTTGTTTATACGCAGTGCGTCTTTCCTTCCTCCACTCTCTCCGTCGGCCAATCGACGTACCCACTTTAGCTCAACCTTGGCTATTGCGGTTCCTTCCCGCTGCTCCGAAACAAGATGCTGCTTTCTCTGTTTGGCTCAATTTTTGGCCCTTGCTCGGAGAATCCCGAATTATAAACGTGAGGAGGGAGAAGTGGGATGAAAATTGGGTGAGGAGAAAAATAAATAAAAATAAGTTATTCAGATCCAGCTGTACGATACTCGTACTGTGCTGGTACGACCCTTGATTTCCGAGACATGAAAATCCTACATATCGGGGACTCTCGCTCGCTCCCCGTATCTGGAGGTCCCCCAATCGATCATCCCCGAAGCATTTTTTTCTTTCTCATAACTTGAGCCCCAGAATAAGACTCCTCCCCTCTCCAACTTGGCAAGTACCGGCGGTCTCCCATTAACTTGAGCATAGAAATAGCCATGCTGTAAGGGTATTCTACACCGCGGTTAAAGTCCTCATGTTACACCGCCAATTCAATTTCCCACCCAAGCATCAGGAATATAGCCATCACTCAGGAGAAAAAAACAAAACCCTGGGAAGAAATCCGTCCAAATTTATTACTATGTAACGTAAGGCGACCAAGCTGCTGAAAATTGAATCTCCCGCAATCCCATAACCCCCATAAAATCAATTCGACTGCAACTGGTAACCTTGTTACTCACCGCAGGCGGTCCGGACCACGGTTTTCAGAAAATTTCGGAAAAAGTAATAGCAATAAGGAAAGACGATAAAAAGTAATGGATAATACTGTATGAAAAGCGCGAAAAAAATAAAATGAAAAAAGCTATAGCATACTGAAGCGTGACCCCTGATTTTATGTGAGCGAAGCAAACCAATCTATGAAACCCCAAGTATTCTGTGTAAGAAATCTAGGCCTATCGGTAGTTATTTATGTCGAGTGAAAGCACTAGAACCGGCTGCGTCCAAGAGGTGCACTGTTAGAAGAGGTGAAGCCTGCAGACAAGATCATTGTTAGGAATTTAACTACCTAGGGGTTTCAGCGTAAAGCTTACCTCCACCTCCGCCACCACGGCCACCGCGGCCGCGGGATGATCCGTAACGGCCCCCTCCACCACCAAAGCCAGATCTGGACATGTCAGACAATTCTGGCGGAATCTGTTGTTTAGCTTCTCTCAAGACAGTGAGCAAGTCTCTAGCTTGCTTTGCGTCATTTGTGGTGAAGAAGGTGATGGCGGTTCCACGGGCACTACAACAGGTTAGGTTGCTTCTTGGTAGTTAGGTAGGATGATATCGGACTCACCCTCCACGGCCAGTTCTGCCAATACGGTGAACGTAATCTTCAGAGTTATTTGGGTAACTGTAAGGTCGCAATTAGTAAATTTTCAATCTTGGTTGGCATGGGATATTTATACTCACTCAAAGTTAATAACGTGCGTGATGTTACGAACATCTTGCGACGTACCAAGTTAGCATCACACCACTAGCGAAAAACACTTGGCCAAAAACTAAAGCTTCCTGTGCAAGGCGGTATTCTGCGTCTCACTCTCACTGCCTTCAATAACTTCATCATTGCATAAATCCAGGACCCTGTGCTGTTTGAACCTCGGGATGTGCAGCGCAGTAGCGAATAGCCAGGCAACATTACCTCACATTACGAAAATGAGGCAATAGAAGGCCAATGGAAAAGGCCTGGAAACTTATATCGCTGCACCCCGAGATAAAGTTCTCATGGGAGAAAACCAACAGACACCGGAATAGAAGCAAGATATGGCAGCAAGTCCGGCGGAGTATCGAGAGAAGAGCATCTGTACGCTAACACACGAGGGGGAAACGGGGTTAAAGAAAAGGCGTGCAAATATCATACCAATGCCACGACTGGCCACGTCGGTAGCAACCATTATTGGGCTCTTGCCCGTTTTAAATTCGTTAAGAACCCAATCGCGTTCGGTCTGCTGTTTGTCACCATGGATGGCGAGGCAAGGCCAACCGTCTTGACGAAGGAACTATATAGTAGTTAGAATCATATGAAGGCAATTAGGCGGAGATTTTGTAGATCATACTCTCGTAATATCATCAGCGGTACGTTTGGTACCTGTAAAGATCAGACATTTGCTATTTTTGTCATCCATTACTTTCTCAAGGTGCTTGATGAGTCTATAGAAAGTGTCAGTGAGGGACCAAATTATGAAAACGCAAGAATAATTTACCTATCGCGCTTGTCATAATCGTTCATGACCTCCACTATCTGTTGAATGTTGTGATTGGCAGAAAGCTCTAGAGAACCAATGTTGACCTGAATAAAATCGTTCAAGAAATCGGATGCAAGCTGCCGAACTTCCTTGGGCCAGGTCGCAGACCACATGCAGGTTTGACGATCAGGGCGAATCTGACCGAGAATCTTTCTGATTTGGGGCTAAGGTTGAGTCAGCATTTTCATCCGTCTAACTTTTAGAACAATTGTATCTCCGACCTCAAAACCCATATCAAGCATGCGATCAGCCTCGTCAAGAACAAGGTAGGTAACACGGCGAAGGTTAGTTTTGTTAGTCTCCAGCATGTCGATCAAGCGACCAGGAGTTGCGATCAACACCTCAACGCCACGGGACAAATCTCTAACCTGAGGCCCTTTAGGAACTCCTCCGTAGACACACGTGTTACGAATTCTGGAGGACTTCCCAAACTTAGCAACCTCTTGTTGGATCTGAACAGCTAGTTCGCGAGTTGGCGCCAAGACAAGAACAATGGGGCCGTCTCCTGGGGCAAGGAGTGGTTGAGCATTGATATGAACGATGGCAGGCAGGCAATAGGTTAACGTCTTTCCGGAGCCCGTTTCAGCGATACCAACGACATCACGCCCAGAAAGCGCCATTGGCCAACCTTGAGACTGAATGGCTGTTGGCGCGGCGAATCCTTGAGCCTTAACTTCGTTCATAACGTAGCCTACCAAGCCAGGAGCATCAGTATCATTTCAGGTAAACGCGTACCCAAGGAATGTATATGAAAGATTAGAGCTCACTAGGGAATCCAGCCTCGTCAAAATCAACAACAGGCTTAGGAACATCGCGACCCTGTACACGCATTTGCTTTTCAAGGCGGAACGCCTCGATTTCTGCAGATGTGCGACTTGCAACAGTCGGTGCTTCCTTATCTAAGAAATGTAAGTAGGCGAGACACTCGTAATTAAGGGATCAAAAACTTACAGAAGGACTTCTCAAATTTGGGGAGGGAATTCATATCTATCTAGAGTTAGTCTCCACAAGTCTTCCGACATAGGATTCAATGGAATATTACCCCATGACTGAGTTTTAAGACCTGCACCAAGGTTGCTCATGCGATCACCACCGGCACCACCACCCCCATAGCCACCACCGCCATAAGAGTTACCACCCCCGTAGCCACTGGCACCGCTGCGAGGTCCGCTATGATAAGGTTAGCGGCGGTGTTTAAAAAATACACGTACTTGAAATGTTTGTTTTTTGTATTTGAACAGTACAAACATGTTCTTGATGACAGAAGTAAAGACGAACCCGTTAGAATATCCATTAGATCCACCGCCGTATCCACCGCCTCCTCCGCCGCCGTAGCCACCACCTCCGCCACCATAACTGTTTCCACTGCCACGGTATGCATCATAGGCCATGATCAAGTTTTTCAAGTAAAACTAAGAGGAAGCGAGGGCGTAATTTCGGAAAAAAGGAAGGCCTAAGAGAGCGAGAGGCACCTTGATCAGTTGTCAAGATGGAGATCTTGAGAAATGGATAGGGGAAGAAAAGTGTTTTAAGAGAAGGTTGCTATTGAGAGAAAGGGGTGGCAAGAGGTTGAGGAAGGGATGAGAGGAGGTCAGTGTGAGGTCGCCGAAAATTTCTTGTCGCCAAGAGAATGGGAAGCGGCAAGCCCTAGCGTCTAGCAAATGTATGACTAAGCGAAACGAGTGATCTCGGTTCGTTTGGTGGCGAAAGAATCAGAAAGAAAGTGAGTGAAGCCCACAGGTATGGATAGAAAATTGTCCTTTGTCGCCTTTGCTTATCTGATGTTCTTAGTCTAATGGGTTTCCCCAACTATGATACCTCGCCAGAAAATGTTGGCTAACAGCACATGTGTGTTCCAATAAGATCTAGATGCAGCCTTACAATACATCATAGTTTTGCAAATCATTCCCCGAGGCTCTGGTCGGGGAGCTATTACTCGGGTACTTCATAGTTGGGGGGCTTTTCAAGGGCATGAGGAGATAGTGGAATCTCCCGTGAACTGCCAGTGCCGAAGTATTGATGGATCTTCACATGTACAGCCTCGTTCGCAAAGTTCTCGCTGATCGGTAGGTACCTTAGCAAAAGTCTGGAGACAACTCATGTACTGGTACAAGAATTTGCACTTCACGTTTTCTGCAGACACTTGTACCAGTACATTTGTTACTGCCAATATTTCCCCTGGTACCTCTTGATCCGCGAGAACTTTGCGAACGAGGCTGTACTCGCACTGGTACCGTATGAGCCATTGGCAATATGAAGATCCAATCAAGAATCCTGTGGCGCGAGCGAGGGTTGGCCGATGTCCGATGCGTTAGCCTATGGCTTAGTGAACCTAGCAATTGTGTTTTCTGGGCCTCCAGGAGCTCATGCGGCCACAAGTGGAACGGTGATTGTAGCCATGCTCTACTGCAATGGTATTTAACGCTCTGCCTTTTCTATGATTGTTTCCCCTCTCTCCTCATACCATATTCGAGTGGTGCTTCATCGTTGTGGGACTTCCTTAAGTGGTTTTGGGGTCTTCGGGCGGGTTCTAAGTTCCAACTGGGATTTGTAACGATACAGAACTCGGGGCCAATATGGAAATACATTGTTTATTATTACTTGGGGACGAGCTGGGGGTAGGGGTGGGTTCTGGGCTCGGTTGATTGTTTTGAAAAAGGAAGAGAACTTTGATTTACGAGATCAGGGCGAGTCAGGGGTGAAATCACTGCTACCGGAGAAGATATCGTAGGATTTCGGGAGGGTGAAAGTGAGGCAGAAGTTAAACTAGGTTTCATTTCTGATCTTATTAAATGTTTGGAATAATATATGTAGCCTTTTTACTAAGCGGCTCGAGCAACAGAAATGAGCTCGGTAGAGAGGTATTATAAGGCTTCTCCATCGGAGATTGATGATAAACCCCAAGCATGATTACAACAATAGCCACTATGTAGCCGGATGTGCCTCTCCTAACAATGCAATAGCATAAAGGGAGGGGGAGTGGGGATTACATATACTGTTTCTGGACATCCTGGACAGGGGGGAGTCTTTAAAACATAAAGTAACTAATCAAAAGTCTTAGTGATTCCCCCATTTTGCACAAAAAATGGGCAAAAGCTCCACTTTTAAATTGTTGATATCTGAGCAGAAACTAGATCTTCTGATCTAAAGTCTCTTTATCTGTGTAATATCCCATAATTAATTTCAAGTAGACTCATCAGCAACTAAAGGTCCTACTGGCTTGTAAAGTTCTACCAATTCCTGAAAGTGATTATTTTCACAAATTTACGAAGATAATTGTCCCAGCAACCACTCATCAACAATGTTCCCATCTTGGATAAGGTGCACAATAAAAAGGAAGTACCAGGACACTCTGTAAATAAATAGGGTAAAATTTTGAGATATATATATCACTAAGGTGGTTTCTGGAAAGTTTGCCATCTGGGTTTGCAAGAGGAACATGGGTAAGAAACGGTTTGGAGAAGTGATTTTTGGTGTAAAAAGAGCCCATCACCAAGGCTCTTGATTAGTCACATTACAAAGGGACATCTCATAGTTTAATGATTTTCTTAAAGTCTTTTATGGGTACTTGAATAAACAGTATTACAGATCTGCAGGCTTCAAAGAATATGTAACCATGAAAGTAAAATGTTTTAATTTAGTGACAAGGCCAGTCTGACGGATTGTTGGGTAGGGTACAGATAATATGAGAGGTGCAAAAGTAGTCAACTGGAAAATATAGATAAGTAAGATAAAGTATCGGTAGGTGTAATGACTCACCAAGTTAAAAGTTTTGCTTTATTGACATACAGATAAGTGCACTTAGGACTGTGAGATGGGCACTGGCAGTTCAATTATCAGTGAGCTACTTTGAAAAAGAATTACAATAAGACTTGGACAGTGATGAACGAATCTTTTAAGGGTCATTATTACAAGATATGCTGGACAGAGGGGTATTAAATAGTTTGGGTCTTGAGAACAATACTCCTGCCAGTTAACCTTTGAAAGTAAGAGTAGATTAGTGAAACTAGGATTGAGTTCACTCTGTATGTTCCTTTTATGAGGGGGTATCAGACAAAGGGAGAATAAAGGTATAGAGGGTTGTATGTAGTATGTGTATTTGTAACAACCCTATAGGTAGGTAGCTACAGTGGACTAGACTCAAGCCTATATAGTGCATTACGAGGTAATCAGAGTGAGACTAGACCAGTATACTTGGTATACAACTGGTAGGCATGACTTGGTACAAGTGTCTACAAAGTGAGTTGGTGACATAGGGTTAGAGAGGATAACCTTCGGTAAGCATGTTGGGGTAAAGTTAAGGAAACATAGTAAACATTACATGGGGCTCTGGAGCAACATTATATGTGCGGACTCCTGGAGGGAATAAAGGCAGGAAGATATGATGAAGTTACCCTATCTTTGAAACATCATTACCCTACCTTGGGGACCCAGTTACCCTACCTTCACTGACAAAAGTCGTTTGCCTGACTTCGGGAAAAATTATTCCACTATAGGTGGGCTCTTCGGTGTTCACAGAGCTGTTTTACATGACACGAAACGGGCTACTGACGGAGCAGGTGTGGTCTGAACCTCCTGTAACTTTGAGTGGATATTCCTAACATCCCCCTCCAGCCCCAGCGTTGGTATGGCATGATAGCACGATACGTCTGTGTAGTTGTGTGCTTCCTAGTAAAGTGAGATCTATCAGAACACCCCCACAACACTGTATGAGTTGTGGCTGTCCATCTGACCAGAGGGTGTTCTCAGGATATATAAGGGGTGTGAGGGTAAACACCTCCTGGGGCGCCACCTGGATAGCGTCTGGGAATCACTTACGGGCATACTGTGATTGCCGGGTAGTAGTATGGTCAACTGAAGAGGGCTTGGTGCTGACTAGGGAAGCTGCAAGGCTTCCAGGAGAACCACCTCAACGCCGGTCCCAGGCTACCCTGTGTACTTTACCATTGCCATGGGTTATTAGTGGACTCTAGAGGTGTGAGTCTTGTTACAATTTAAGAGGGTCACGCATGGTTGGCTGTGGGTAGCACCCATGCAGTTAGGCAGTGAGAGACTTCTTATTGAGAAAGCAGGCCGTCAGGTTTAGAAGCTTAGTATAGCCGAGTAGATTGGCCGATGGACTGCGTAGCTTGAATAGACGAAACTACCACTAGGCTAGTAAGTCCTGATGGATATTATTTTTATTGTGTGCATGTCGGTCGGGTACTGACATGCCACCAATAGGAAAGAGTTTACACTCATGCAAAGGTAGCTGGAGGGACATCACCGGAAGCGCTTCCAATTTGTAGAGATAGTTAATATCTGTGTAGTCTGATTGCCTCAGGGTGTTAGCCTACTTTAGGTAGGTGAGTTAGACAATCCTGAGCTGAGCAGGGTGCTTGCAAAAGGTCAGAATGGTGGATGAGTGTCCTCTGGCTTTATATTATTCTACTTAACTAAAGCGAGAGACACACTATTCTGATAATGAACGTTCCTCGAGAGAACTTACTGAGTGAGGCTTTCAGGTTTAACGATATTAAGTTTTACTGCTTGATTTTACTTTGAATTATCCTTATCTTTATTTTGATCGGTACTTTTACTTGGAGTCTTCGGTGTGGTTGCAATCTTAGAATCTGTCTTTCTACAGAGTGCCCCAGTTACAGTATTATGGTAGTAGTTGGATGGATAGAGAGTGTTATCATTAGCGAAAAGGTGGCCTGCGTCAGACACAGTAGTGTTGCGTCCGGACTCTCCTAGCCTGGACACTGCGTCCTGCATCAGCAAAAATTATTATATGCGTCCTGAGCGTCCCATGCATCAGACGCTCAGGACGCTCAGAACGTTAACCGTTACTCTGGAGGCGACGTTGGCCGGACGTCACGTCCGGACGCCATTCCCTATCTACCCCTGCGTCCTCGACGTCCCGACGACGTCCACCACCAAGCGCATGCATCCAGATGCCCTCAGAGCCTCAGCTCTCCCGCATCCCGACGATCTCCTTCCTGTGCCTCCCTCGTCATGGCAGAATCCAACTCCACTCTAGCATCCGGAAGACTATCCGGATGCTTAGTCTTCCGGATGCTACACAGCGATATTTGAACCCCCTCTGCATCAATTGCCATGTCTGGCTATAGGCTCCCAATGCCTTCC
>Ga0307517_10010591_pt1 | contig 12888 bp, 7 predicted proteins | sample 23_EM_MG_FD_194515 | JGI IMG/M metagenome (GOLD analysis project Ga0307517, IMG submission 194515) | Populus trichocarpa ectomycorrhiza microbial communities from riparian zone in the Pacific Northwest, United States - 23_EM | ecosystem: Host-associated > Plants > Roots > Unclassified | place...
AAAAATACCAATATATATATATATATATATATGTTGATATTTTTTATTAATTTGGAAATTATCTGATATATATATTTTAATAAAATGCAATCAAAAGCATCTAAAGTATTATTGTAAATTTAAAAAAAAATATTAAATTATAATATTTCATTCTATAGTTATAACTAGTTTACATGTTTGTGCCGCACTGCTAATTAATTTTTTTTCAACATAACAAAAAACATTGAGACCATAAGAAATTATTTAATATTGCTATTAAAACCGTCCTAACGGATCAACCTTAAAACCGTCTGACTCGACTTCTTGTGTAACCTGAATTTAAAATTAAATCACGTGAAAGTTGTCTCACTGGACCATTTGACGTGGTCGTTCCAAAAGCAACCTGGCTAATTTGTATAAAAAAATACAAAGATAAAATTAAGAAAAAAAATGATAAAAATGACATAAAAACCTCATACTCAATTTTTTACCTAACTCAAGTTTAAAATTAAATCATGTAAGAGTTGTTTCGACGTGACTTGATAGACTTGGTCGATTCAAAAACAACTTGACCAAATGATAAAAAAAATTCTAAAGATGAAATTAAGAAAAAAATGAAATTAATATAAAAAACTTCTCAATTCAATTTCTTATTTAGTTTGAATTTAAAATTAAATTATGTGAGAATTACTTTAATATGATCCAAATAACTTTGTCAATCTAAAAAGAACTCATATTATTATTAAAAAAAAATACAAGGATGAAATTTTAAAAAAATAAAATTGAAATAAAAAATAAAGAAAATAGAAAAAAAAGGACTGGATTAAAAAAAAAATAAACAGTAAAACTCCTAAAAGCAGACCAGTTCTTTTTAGGAGATTTTATTCGAGAAAGGTAAGACAACAACACAATCGAATTTCTCAAATCTGGATTTAAGTTAAAGGTAGTTGAGAACTTGAGATGGATAGGGCTTGGCTAAAAATTGTCTGGAGATGAATCTAAACGCATGTATGCACGCGCTAGTAGTGCAAGTGGGTTAACACTGAGTCAAAGACCACATAAAATTTCAGACAAGGAAGCTCGGTGTAGGAAAACAAACTACAGGGATCAAAATATAAACATAAAATGGAAAAAACTAAATTTAGTCCTGGACTTATATACTCGTTCTCAATTACATCCCCAATCTATAAACTTTATCAACTCATACCAAGATTTTTCCTAATCTCTCAATCGCATCCTCTTATCTATTTCTTTTAACGGTATAGACTATAATGTTTTGACGTTGTGTTTCAGGGTCAATTGTAACTACATATGTATTTGCAGGTTTCTAGTTACATAGTTTTAAATATAAACACAATAAATATTTTTTTATTTACTAATATATATGAATAAATACAAATGTATTATTTATGAAAATATTTCGAATAAAAAATTGTCATTTTATTAACTTCAATCAATGAATAATGAATAAATGACTGGAAATATAGTTATTTAGATTTATGTAAAGTAATGTCTTGCAAACTATTAAATATGAGAACGAATGGAAAAAAACTTTCAAGAAATAAAATACCCAACTCAAAGTAAGTTACCATCAATTTTTGATTACCAATAGATAAAATATTAATATAAAAATCATAGAATGCTATGCCAAAAACTAAAAATTATTATTACAAGTATTTGATGAAATTCATGTAAGATGAAATGAAGATGGTGTTTGAGTGTGTGTTAGCAATTGTTTTTTAAAGTGTTTTTTTCTTAGAAAAATATTAAAATATATTTTTTTTATTTTTAACATTAGCATATCAAAACAATCTATAAACACTAAAAAAATAATTTAAAATAAAAAAACATTAAATGTTTTTAAAAAATAAATTGAAACCAATTCTCACACACTCCAAAATATATTTTGCCCGTTTCAGAGAAAATGGACTGAAATACAACTTTGATAGAGAGACCTCATTTGAGAATATCTTGAAACGTTTGGAACCAATCTAATTAAATTTAAAGAGCTAGTACCTTCTTGGAAATGAAAACATGGGTTCAAGGACTAAATTGAGATTCTGTGTAAAAACGATATTGTCGAGTAAATACTAGTAAACTCTATTTTTCTCTTCCCGTGGTTAGATCGCCCTGTTTCTTCCTCTTTTTCCAAATAAATAAATAACATAAACAAACAATTTCCTTCTAATGCGAAAACAAAATAAAAAAAACGAATTAAAACAAAATAAGAAACAAAAAAACAAAGAAAAGACGCGGCTGCTGTAGACACCAAAAACCAGAGAGGGGGAGAGAGAAAGTGCTGGGTAATTGATTCTAGCTACAGAGATCGCACCCAAGCGAGAACCCACACCCATTAAATCAATCCAATTTCTTTGTTTTTTTTGTTTTTATTGAGATCATTTGTTTAAAACTTTAATAAATAATTAGTTCTCAAGGCAATAAAATTCAAACATCGGTTGGTACCGATTTGAATTTATTGATCGGGTCCAATTCACTGGAAATCCGTGGTGGGTTTTCGGTTTTGTGAAATGGGTTGGCTTTGTTTTTTTGTTTGGGATTGTAGAGAGATAATTATGAATTCATGGGCTTAAATTATTATTTTATTTTAGTTTTACATTTTGTTGTTGTTGTTGCTGTTTGATGATTTCTCTGGGGAGGAGAGATGGGAGAGAGGACCTAGGGATAGGGTTTGGCAGCGAGAGAGAGATGGAAGATACCGAGCTTGAAGAAGGGGAGGCCTGCTCTTACCATAATATTAACAACAACGAAGATGATTATGATGCGAGCATGGACCCTGATATTGCTCTGTCTTACATAGTAAGTTTTTCTCTTCCATATATATATGTGAGAATAATTCAAGTTTGATTTATTTTTTATTTTTTTAATTTTGTGAAGGTTTGGTTTTGTTAGTGATATATATCATCTGTTGACTTTATTTTGTTGCTGTTCTCCGATGCTTCAGATCCAAAACTTGATGTTAAGTCTTAATTCTGGCTGTTTACAGTGTTAAGTATGGTAATTTTTATCTGATTAATATGTCCTTTCTGGTCTTTGAAAAAACAGTTGCTCTGGGTTTTGATTGTGTTTAGTTAGAGAACTATAGATGAAATTAGTAGGTTTTCATTTAGTGCTAAGGTTTTGTTGGCTTTAGATGTATAGACATGGTGTTTTGGCTTATTTTGATCTACCAAGTGAATGGAGAAATTTTTGTGTTTTGGCCTCTTCATTTTTATGGAGACATGAAACATATGTTGAGCTTGTTCAGTTATTGTAATGCAGTACTCAGTTATGATTCTGCGACGTGGGATTGTATGGACCCTGCAAATACATGCAAGTGTAAAAAATGAAGCTTTTGGAAACTTTAGCCTGACATTTGAGTGGCATGAAACCGATCATCTAAATTTTGAATGCTTGAATTTTAGGTTTCCATATCTGGATTAGAACCACAAGTCAACATTCTTAATTCACTTGTGTTAGGTTCCTGTTACATAATTGCCTCACAAAATTAGTTGAAATTCGTGGCACCTAGGTATACAATGCGAGATGTATGGACTGTTTTTTATTCCAAAGGTTGCACATCTTTCAATTGTTGGCATTTCCATTAGTACAAAACCTGTTTATATCTGTACTTTCCTTCTTCCCTGATCTGCAACTGCTTTCTTCTATTTATCTCTTTCAAGGATGAAAAACTGCAAGATGTCTTGGGACACTTTCAAAAAGATTTTGAAGGTGGAGTTTCGGCTGAGAACTTGGGTAAGTCAACATACTGCAGAAGTGTGGTTAATATAAGCTAAAACAACTGCATTAATAGAGTCCATATTTTGATATTTATTGTATCTGGATTTTTACTTTTCTACAGGGGCCAAGTTCGGTGGTTATGGTTCATTTTTACCTACCTATCAGCGGTCTCCTGGTTGGTCCCACCCAAGGACCTCACCAAAAATTCAACATCGCAATGCATCTAGATCTCCAAACAATTTGCAACTGGAGGTAGACATATATATTTTCATTATCGAGCATATCACTTGTTAATAATTGATTTAAAGAAGGAACTTTTAACTAAATCTTGGTCTACCTTGGAGTTACCATCTTGAACATTTTAATATTTGTTCTTAAAACAGGGTGGCCGCCGGAGCTCTGTATCTTCGTCAACTGCATCTCAATCACTAAGACTTGAACCTTCTTCTACAGTATTGAAAACAACATCCTCCTTGAATGAGTCGGTTAAACAAGAAGCATGTGTGCCATCCACTCATTTTGCTGAGGAACTTGTTCCTAGAGATGAATGTGTAAACAGGAAATCTGCTAGTTTACAGAAGATGCTGAAAGTTCGAATCAAAGTCGGTTCTGATAACTTGTCGACACAGAAAAATGCTGCAATCTACAGTGGTCTTGGGCTTGATGTCTCACCATCTTCCTCAATGGATGACAGCCCCTCTGAAAGTGAAGGGATGTCTCATGATCCTCAAGATGCTCATCTGGAATCTCCTAATTATATTCTTCAGGTAAGTCATCTCCCTGCAAGTTTTAACCTGTCGCGTATAACTCCACTTTGTGTTGGGACTTGGCAGTGATGAGAATGTGTTTCTTTTTATGCTGTGATTGAGCAGATAATGACATCTTTTCCGGTGCATGGAGCTCTGCTGCTATCACCTCTTCCTGATGATCTTCTCCATCTGAAAGAGATGGAAAAATTTATTAAAGACAGTGGATGCTTGTCTGTTCCAAGGTTTGGTCCTGAAAATTCTTGCATTGTAGTGAATGGGTCTAGCTCTGTAAAGGGTGATGGGACAATGTTTGGAGAGAAGAAAATAAAGTCAATGGCAAGAAATGAACTTTCAGCGGAATCAAAGAGTGATATTAATAAGGATTCTGGGATTGGTGTTGGTGTTATATCGAAGGAGATAGAACTTGACACCTTTGCTTGTGAGGAGCTTGTTTCTAATACCTTAAAGCTTCCACTTTTGTCAAATTCATATTCTGCTGTTGTTGGCACTTCAAAGGGAATGGGTAGGGCATCTAACGTGTCCAAGGGAGTGATGAGTGACAAAGGTTTTTCTGGTCTAACAAAAGAGGAATTACCAGTGCCAGTATTCACTCAAGAAAATGGGTCGATCAAGAATTCCAAATCCAAGTCCTCTGGAAAGGTTTGGGAAGATAGAAAAGCTATTAGTCTTGGCAGTGATTCAGTCTCCCCAAGGAAAGACGGCCATCGCAAAGGAGAAAAGCCTCATGAATCAGTCAAAATTGACTCGAATGTTTCAAAGGGGAGGAAGGCTCAAAATCAGGCTCCAACAGAACCTGCCAAGCAGAATGCTGATGAGAAAGCTATGTTGTATGAACAGGAAGGTATGAAGTTACCTCATGCTAAGGAGTCCTCTTCTGAGGGGAAAAAAAAACTAAAGGGAAGTCAAAGTCACGGCACTGTAGTTGCTGAGGCGCCAAAAGAGAGTTTTAGGCTTAACTCGTCTTTGGCACCGAAAAATAAGAAGAGCAGTTATGCTGACAATTATACAACTAAAGTAGAGTCGGAAGACTTGAAATTACAAAAGAATTCTGGAAAAGCTGGGGATAGATATAGAGAATTTTTTGGGGACATGGAACCAGAACAAGAAGAATTCGGAATGAGTACGTTGGTAAAGAGTTATGAGGATAGGCTGGAGGACTTTGAAATGGTTGAATTGGGCACACATGGAACTAACAGCACGTCCAAGGAAAGATCAAGCAGTAAGAAAGTGGATAACCTGTTAACATCTGAAGCATTTCCTAAAGCTGCTTCAACTGGTGCTTTGCACAATGGAGACGGGCCCATAACTGATACTGCTCCTGCTGAAGATAATTGGGTCTGTTGTGACAAGTGTCAAACATGGCGGCTTCTTCCACCTCGTACAAATCCTGATGACCTGCCTGAAAAGTGGCTGTGTAGCATGCTTGACTGGCTGTAAGTACCCTTTTATATTTTACACTTGTTACAATGAAATAACCTCTCACGTCAAGTAGTTAGAGATAAAATGTGTTGGTTTAATGCCTCTTCCTTTTCCTCTGATGTTTGATTTTTAAATTATAAATGCCTTAGGCCTGGTATGAACCGGTGTAATTTTAGTGAGGATGAAACAACCCTTGCAACTCGGTCTCTTAAACAAAACACTTCTGGTGGAGATATATCCAAAGAAACTGTGGCTGGTGTTTGGCATCCTGATCAGAGCCACCAAAATTTTGGTTCACATGCTGCGCTTCCTGGTGGAAGAAAAAAGCATGGTTCAAAAGAGTTATCAAATATGATGTATAAAGAAGACGGACCTATTCAGTTGTCAAACCATACAAAGAAAAGCTTACATGCGCCAGTGACAAATAGAGGCTTAAATGATGTGAAACCAGCTCTTGTGGTAAGTGAACCTGATTCTTTGAAACCGAGCAAGTCTAATTTAGCTGCGGAGAAACACAAACATAAGCCGAAAGATAAGCATAGAGGACTGGACAACTTTTCTGACCGAGGTATTGGATTTAAAATAGCTTTTTCTGCCGTAAACTTCCTTTCCTTGAAGCATAAAACTTACTTATTTTCTAAAACAAACACTAGGTGGTGGTTCAAAGCGATCAAAGGGGAAAGGCAAAAGGGACCCTGATCAAGATTGTTTTAGAGCTTCTAAGAAAATCAGAACTGAAGGTTTTCCAGAAGATTGGACGTCTGATCATGGTGGGGCAATTGAAAAGGTGGGTCCTCCTTCAAGCAATGGTTTGGCTATGGCATCATCAGGGAAGAATCCACCCAAATACAATGATTGCACTTCTAAGAACATGAAGCATGATCAGAAGGACTGGGCTCAACTTTCTGCTAAAAATCCAAAGGAGGATGTCCGCGCTTCCTTGGATAATGGGTCTGTGGATATGGCGAACTGTGATGATAGAGATACAAAAAAGAGGAAAGTGAAGGAAAGTCATGATGCTCAACTCTATCGGGATTCCCTTCCAAACACAGGGCATCATCTCCAGGATAGTAATATCATGGCCAAGGAGGAGTTCAGTGAGAATGACTACAGGAAGGTTAAGAAGCCCAGAGTATCCAGGTCCGAAGGGAAGGAGGCTAGTGGAAGTAAAAGCAACGGTAGAACAGACAAAAAAGGTAGTCATAGAAAGAACCAGCAACTACGACATGACCTAGGGAGCACCCTATCTCAGCGGAGCTTGGATGGTGTGGATTCTTTGAAGAGGGATTCTGGATCTTTACATGTGGCAGCTAATTCTAGCTCTTCCAAAGTTTCTGGTTCCCATAAAACCAAATCCAATTTTCCTGATGCAAAAGGCTCGCCTGTAGAATCAGTTTCATCATCACCTATGAGAGTTTCAAAACCAGAAAAACTTGCATCGGCAAGAAAGAATGTCACCAAAAAAGATGCTTCTGTCGATGCTGGTTTCTTTGCCCCAGGTGGCCCAAGAAGATTTTCAGATGGGGAAGATGATGGTGGGAATGATCAATCTGGGACAGCAAGGAAGGCAAAAACTCTAGTGCATATTGTTCCTTCTCCAGATATTGCAGATGGCCACCTCTCAAATGATGTAGATTTTCTAAGCCAAAACACTCCTCATCGTAGTAAACCGGCAGCTTTGGATCCATGCCATGACAATGAAAGACGAAATGAAAATCACCATCTTGTGAATGGGTCGCGTCCAAGGAAGTCTGGAAAGGGTTCCTCCTCACGGTCTAAGGACAAGACTAGGAAATTTAATTCTGAGTTCGAAAATGAAGTTAAGGTTTCCAATTCCTTTAATGCAGAAGCACCTTCCTATGAAGTAAGACCAACAAATTGCAAAAACAAGACTGAAGTGAAGTTAGGGATCAAACCTGAGGAAAATGAGGACAGATATGTTGACAAGAAGGACTATCAAGGACAAGTGTTGAGTGATAACAGTAAAAGAGTGAATCAGTTAAATGTCAGGGGACCCAATGGTTCGGATGTTGAAGTAGGTGCTACTCGCAACCATGATGCAGTCTCTACTCCAAAGCAGAGTGTGCTGATAGATAATGAAAAGGTCTCTGATAGAGGGACGACACAATCATTGCCTTCTTCTGGAGGAGCTCAAAATGAGACACTTGCTGGCAGCCCTCATCCAAATTCTTTATCTCACCAAGGAAACAGCGCCAATATGTTGGTTGTTAATGCCTCTGCTGGGGAAAATACTGAAATGAAGGAGTTGAAACAGAGTAGAAAGGTCAATGATCCAAATGGGATTGATCATCATCATCATAGCAGTTCCAGAAATGCCTCATCAAATGGGCACAGGGTCAGGGATCTTGATGGTCCAAGTTCAGTTAAAAGGGATTCCTCCAGTCAGGCTGCTAACAATGCTTTGAAAGAAGCTAAAAATATGAAACACATGGCTGATCGTGTCAAGGTTTTTACTGTTTATCTTTTAAGAATTTGTCTTCTTTTTGATATGCAACCTTTTCCAATGTTGACTACCTTCTGCAGAATGCCGGGTCAAATCTTGAGAGTACAAGGCTTTACTTCGAGGCAGCTCTGAAGTTTCTTCATGGAGCATCTCTGTTGGAAATCTGTAGTGGTGAGAGTGCCAAAAATGGAGAGCCAATGCAAGTTTACAGCAGCACTGCGAAACTGTGCGAGTAAGTCAGAGTATAGGACTTGACGAAGGGACTTCTTTTGTTTCTTTTGGTGGGTGGGGTGGGGTGGGGGCTTAAGTGTTTTCAGAACCATGGAATCATGCCTTTTCTGTTTGTTTGTTTAACTGTTTAAACTTGCAACACGGAAACTCTTGTTGTTTAAGTAGTTAGAACTGGCCACATAGATGCTGGAAATGCAGGTGCCATGAATGTGTGTCTTGCTTACTTTCATTATGTTGGGTTTTGATATTCCAGCTTGGATTCAACTATAAACAGCTCTCTGCTTAGGTTAACTTGGCCTTTTGCGTGACATTTTTCTTTCCTTTCTAACTACAGAATTCTCTTTCCACTTAATAATTGGAATGGGAATTGTTTTTATTTGTTGCATTAGTGTTTTGTATTTGTTCCTTATAGGGTATTGTATGGAAATACTTTCATCACTTGACTACATAGCATATGTGTCATACTATGCGAACCACATCTCTTAGCTGTCCCATTTTGGTTGTTAGTCTGTTCTGACTTCTCAAACATATTTTCCAACTTGAATTCAGTTTCCTGGATATATCTCTTCCAGGAGTTTTTGTGACTTTTGTTATTGCATTTTCCGTTGATGATTTCATTTCTGATGGGAAAAAATGAGTTCCTGCTGCTACCCTGCTACCTTCCTTTGCTAAACCTCTTGATGTTTTTAGGTTTTGTGCTCACGAATATGAGAAATCCAAAGACATGGCTGCTGCTGCTCTGGCCTACAAATGCATGGAGGTTGCATACATGAGGGCAATTTATTCCTCACATACCACTGCAAACAGAGATCGTCATGAGTTGCAGATGGCTTTACAAATTATTCCTCCAGGTAATTAGAAACAAGCCATGATCTCTACTTTAATCTTACATTAATTTAGAGTTCTTTCTCCTGATATTTATATGTGTGTGTGTGTGTGTGTACATATATATAAATCCTGCTGCTACTTTAATCTTGTGACTATCACACAACAATTAGTCACTGTTTTCCTTGGACTTGTGTTTGGCTTTTCAAAATTTATTAGGTGACCAAACCACCTGGCACTTCATACGAGCTTTTAGTTTATCAACTCATAGGCTGGGAAACTGTTCATCTTAAGTATGACACTGATTGGAACCAGACCTCTTGGATTTCTTACACAAGAATAGCATACACTTCTGATAATTTTCGAACATGGTTCCAGTGTTGCCAAAACAATCCAAGTAAAATCATTTTCATTTCTCTAGTGTTCCTGTTGAGTGGGGGTGGGCTGTTAAATATGTTGCCAGAGACACACGGATGGCATTTCTGTGTCACTAGTTCGATGCATCAATATATTCAGTTCTCAGTTTCCACACTAAATCTCAAAGGAATCATTTGATTCTTAAGAAAGGGTGTCCAAGTTTCATGTCTGCTTAATTTATGCTTTTGCATTGATATACGTTGTCATGTATAAATATTGTATCCTCGGGTGCTTCACCTAAATTTCTCTTATTTCATTTGTCATATAAACATTTTGTCACTCTTTGGGCTTTTAGCTTTTCCTAATGCTTAATGTGGCCATTGGATGGGTGCTTATGAATTGCTTTGATGCCACACTTGTTTCATAATTTATAGGTGAATCACCTTCTTCTTCTGCCTCTGATATTGATAACCTGAACCACACGACAATAGCAGACAAGGTTCCCTTAACCAAAGGCGTAAGCTCTCCTCAAGTAACTGGAAGTCACATTATTGCTGCACGGAATCGTCCCAGCTTCGTGCGATTGCTCAGATTTGTAAGTATATTCAGATTTTTGTGTTAGAAAAAGCTCAACTTGTCGTTTGATTTTCTCATAGAACTTTAGAACATAACTTTGAGCATTGGAATATAAAGATATCGGCCAAGGAATATGTTTTGATGACAACCTGCAGAAAGTTTGGTTGGGAAAAATGTATATTGATTAGTGTTTCCTTTCCGATACAAGAGCATCCCTTTTATTCTTCTATGCACCATAGGCCATGAAATTGTAACTCGTTGGTGTCAGTGTTTGAGTTAATCAACCCATGAAACTCTGCTTTCATATATTACAGCAGCTGGTGCTCCATTATTTGATTCACAACTTTACATCCATATGAGATGTTTAGGAATGGCAGCGTCATTAAATGTAATTTTGCAGGCACAGGATGTAAATTCTGCAATGGAAGCCTCTAGAAAGTCACGCCTTGCTTTCGCGGCAGCTAATGTCAGCTTGGGAGAAGCCCGATGTGGAGAGGGCATTTCTTCCATTAAAACAGCTCTTGATTTTAACTTCCAAGATGTGGAGGGACTACTACGTTTGGTGCGGCTTGCAATTGAAGCTATTAGCCGCTAATGTGTCCGGTTGTGGTGGAGATGATAACAACCTTGGACAAATTTTTGATTGGTTGCTGTATTCTTGGGGTTTGGCCTTTTAGGAAACGAAAGAAGGCACCCTGATCTCTCTGTTGCGGTGCTTGATATGTCTTTTGAGGGATCAGTTATCAGCAAGATGCCATCTCGGTGCTCTTTGTACATGTGTATACTACAGGATAATTTTGGACTTTTGAGTATATTCATTTTAATCATACTTCAGCTGCCCTCTGATGCAGACAGTGACCTCACTTGAGCCATTTCAAGAGTGGAACCGAGGACTATCGATTCACGAGACTTCTGCAGAAGAGAGAATTTGGAGACTGTAGAAATAAGGAAGTTTTATGGTCCAAAATGGTTGTGCTTTGAGAAATAATGGATAAGGGTAGAGATCCCCGACTATAATTTACGTGGGATTGTAGAATTCTGAAAACCAGAGGATCCCATTTTTATGGAGATTGTTTTTTATTTTTCCTGGATGGAGTTCTCGTTTTGCCATCGTGTTAATTTGCTATTTACAACTCATTGGAAGACATTTTGAGGAAAAATTGTAATATATGCGCCGCTAACATCATGGTCTCAATTTGACCGTCAGAGACCACTCTTTCTTCGGTCCAAGCACTATGTAAAGATGACAGGGCATTCTCAGGTTGGCTACCCTACTCTTTTCCTTCATCTTTTTTTTTTTTATTTCTCCCATTCAATGAGCAGGATTTTGTTTTCCGTTCTTCTCAATCATCAATTTTTTTTCTATTTTTTCTTCGTTTTTGCAGGTTACCCTCTTGAGCTTCTGTAATTGCAGTTTGAACCATTTTTTTCCCTTTTGTTAATAGAGAGATATTAGGTAGAAGTTGGAGAGTTAATGGTGGAAAAATAACATAACTGTTGCATGAGACGAGGTTATGCCCTGGAAGGTTTGTGGGTTGACAATAGCTGTAAACATTAGTTGGATTGTTCATTGTTCTAGTGTGTGATCACCTCTGACTCTCTCTCTCCCTCCCCCTCTCCTTTGTAGCTGCTGTTATGCGTAGATGCATGCATGTTTATGCTGATCTTTAAAATATTGGTTATACTCCCTTACTTTTGTAGAACAGAGTCGAGGCCACGCAGGAAGCAAATGTAGATACATGAATATTTATCATTTTTTAAAAAAAAAAAAAAACACCTTGGATATTTGAATTAGGCATATACCATAAATTTATCCATCATCTGTGTTAATTGCTCATTTTTATCCTCGTGTTTTTAATTTTTTTAAATAATTTTTTATGTTCTCTGTAAAATTGTTCAATTAATGACTAATTTTTTTGTCAAGTTTCAATGTATGCTAATAATATGTAGCGTTATTAGATATTTTCATTTATTATATGACTTATTATTCAGATTTATTTAGTTTTAAAAATGTAGAAGTCATCATCTATCTATTTTTAATATATTTTATAAGACAATTTTACTGGGTGATAAAAAACCTATATGAATATAAAAAGGAAGGTCATGTGAAAAATATTTAATAATCTATATGTATAGTTAATATTGAGATTTAAAAGAAGTTAGCTTATTGAAAGAAAAAAAAATCGAAAAGAAGATTTAATTTAACAAATTCAAAGAACATGAGCGTTGATTGATTAAAAATACAAGGATAAAAATAAATAATTTACACAGGAATTTTGCGTTCCAAAGAACCAGTGAATAAATTTGTGGCGAGATATTGAATTGGTTTATTGGTTTGGTGGAGCCTGAGTGGTTGCAGTTGCTTTTTAAAGTGATTTTTACTTAGAAATATATCAAAATAATATATTTTTTATTTTTTAAAAAATTATTTTTTTATATCAGCGTATCAAAATAATTTAAAATCACAAAAAAAAATTAATTTGAATCAAAGAAAAAAATAAAAGAAATTTAAATTTTTTTAAAACGTAA
>Ga0307517_10010593_pt1 | contig 12886 bp, 14 predicted proteins | sample 23_EM_MG_FD_194515 | JGI IMG/M metagenome (GOLD analysis project Ga0307517, IMG submission 194515) | Populus trichocarpa ectomycorrhiza microbial communities from riparian zone in the Pacific Northwest, United States - 23_EM | ecosystem: Host-associated > Plants > Roots > Unclassified | place...
GTGTATCATCTTTCCCGTTTATTACGTGGGCTGACGAGAGAGCGTTTGCAGAGGGAACGAGGAGCTAAGTTGAACGAGTTGAAGGGTGCTCGTGCTCGCACCACAAGTTAGACCCTTGTTGCTCCCATGGGTCGCTCCTCTTATGTATTCACTATTGTAAACCCTCTAGACCTACGTTTGGTGTGAACGGCCGGAATCATTTGTACTGCATAGCACAGTGTATTGCGTGTTGAATCACGTACAAGAGTTATTTACCGCTGGAGTCAGCGCGTTGAGCTTTTAAACATTTTTGACGCTGGCCGCCCGCTCAAGTGGGAGGTTCCGAAGTTTGTGATCGAACAAGTTCAACGTCTCCCAGATTGATCATCCCATCCAATCCTACCGGGGTAAGATTCTCGGATTCAGTACTCGGGAACCTGGTGGTGGACTCACGGTCGCGTTACATAGGTGTAGTGTGGGAATCACCTTCGTTCTGTTTATTACTGCTCGCCACTGTCATGTGCGATAGATGTGAGGGGTCCCCTTCGTCAAGGATAGACCGTCAATGGTAAGGATGTCGCGTAAACGGATCACGTTGTCATGTTCACTCACCAAACGCAGTATACAAGATACTTTGAGGTTGTTCATGCCTCCGCTAAAAAGCGACGAGGCCCGAACAGACTTTTACACGGTCTACAAAAGGGAGTCGACCGAGTACGACACCAACTACGTGAAGAAGTACGACGAAGATCTCAACACGACGCTCGTTTTCGTAAGACTCCCGATACTCTAATCTTGGAACTACCAAATTGACCAGAGTTCCAAGGCTGGCTTGTTTTCAGCCGTCAGCTCATCGTTTGTCATCGATGTTCAAACGAAACTGGAACCAGACCCGAACGATGTGACTGCTGCGTACCTCCGGGCCATCCTCCTCACCCTCAATCACTCTGCTATTCTCGGAGAACTTCCGACCCCTCCCACCGCATGGTCAGGTCCAGCCCAAGAAATTGTCGTTGCCACCAATCTCATGTATGCAAGTCTGCTACTATCCCTGTTGGCCGCTTTTGTTGCGATGTTGGGCAAGCAGTGGTTGAACAGGTATCTACGCGATACTGGAGGATCGATTGCGGAGCGGTGTGGAGATAGGCAACGCAAACGCAACGGGATCGAAAAGTGGCCATTCGAAATCTTTGTCGAGAGCCTGCCTGTTATGTTACAGATCGCGTTGCTGCTACTTGCTGTTGGATTGTCGCGGTATATGTGGGCAATCAACGTATCTGTCGCCCGTACGATACTTGGCCTCACCGCGTTTGGTGTGGGATTCTTTGTCTTAATCGTGGTCGCTGGCACATCCTCGTACGAATGCCCATTCCAAACTCCAGCTTCCCTTGCGCTTCGAGCACTCGGTGTACATAGGACTTTCGGACGCCTGGTGTCCTCCCTTCCGTTGTTTGGAATCCGACGACGCCTGCGCAAATTTGGCCGAAACCTCGCATACCTCTACTTCCGGATGCGAGCGTCTGTCCTCAGGATCAAGGTAATTGCATCCAGGGCTCTACGTCAGTACGGGGCTCTGGCACACACGACGAGGGAGCTCGCAGTCCTACCGCACGGAATGCTAATGCCTGGACACCCCGTCTCGCCCCTCTATACCAGTCAGCTCTGGAACCTCAGCCCAATTTTAAAGGAACAAAATCTGTTCCTCCCCCGCAAGACGAATCGCGCAGACGCACGCTGCATCAACTGGATACTCCACCGAATAACCGACCCAGAGGCGATTGATTCGGCGTTCAGATTGGCTTGCACGATTCGGTGGTACGATGATGGTGTTGACTCGCAACCCTCGTACGAGGACCTCAATTCAGTGCTTATTGGATGTTTTGGGTTTGATGGAAAGGTTCACCCGGGGATGAGGAATCGCGCATACGATTCCGCGAGAGTTATCGGCAGATTATACGTCCTTGCGTGGGCCAGATCGGAAGCTTTGGCAGATACACGAGTCCCACTTCAGCCCCCTTCGAGATGGATGGCCAGCGCTACCGACGACCACGACCTACGGTCAATCCTCTCTTTGTTGTACGCGTTCTCCCACGGTGGCGAGCCGCCGATCTCTGAAGAGGATTTTATTGGGATTTCCACAACACATACGATCTGGGTTTCAGATCTGCTACTTCACCTAGAGTGGGCTAGGCGAGGCAACTACGAAACCGTGTTGTTCCTTCCAGCCCTGCTATTGCGACGGGAGCTCTCCTTTCCTGCCATATCGGTTGCAAACATATTAATGACCGCTTGCGTCTCGCTCGGCTGGCCGGTTAATGAAGGAGTGCTGCTCGTAGATGATAAATCGTATGTACGCGAAACGACGTTCCGCGGCTCTTCCTCACAGACTTACTCCATTCCATTTAGCGCCTCCCTGAAAGAAATTTCATCCCACTTCTCTCAGGCAGTCACCTCAGCCGCCAACCCGCCTCACCCCTGCAATCACCGACTCTCCGGGATCGTCGAAAGCTTGGTACATTTAGAGGGCTACTTCACCTTCCACCAACAAATGGCCTACGACTGGTGCTCCGCTATTTGTCATTACAACGAGGACCTCGCACCACACAGGAGCATATTATTTGCTTGTCTTCGCATCGGCTACCGCAGATTCAACACATTTCCAACACAAATGACCATCCTTTCGCCCCATCACCTTCGGATGATTCCGCTTGTATTTTCCAGTAAAGACGAAGGGGTAATCGGTGACTTCCTGTGCGCTTGGTGCACATATCCCACCACGGAGGGGTTCGGCGATCTGTCCCTGCATACGGCACGTCTCGCGGATCTCGCCCACCTTGAACCCTTCGGACCACGCCTCCAACACCTAGTATTCCGGGCTCTCGGTCGGATGAAACACACGGACTTCGACCGGGTCGGGGGACTATCAAACCTAATCGCCCTTTTGGACCGAATCGAGGACGAAGAGATGTTCCGCGCCCCGGAATTACGAGACTTTTTCCTCGACGCGTTGGGTTCTTCCGAAGGAAGACAGGTTTTCCCGTTGCGCTATTGGCGAATCGTAGCGGAACTGGCTGCGCGGGATCGGCATTTCCTCAGTCCGGATCTGCCCAAAATGGACCTCATCCGCTTCCTCGAGGCGGAACGTGAATGGGAGAAGCTCACTTGGTGGATGGGCGCTATTTGGACTTCGGTTTTACCTGTTGGTGTGGTCGAGGGCCAGATAGAAGATATCGTGGGGTGCACGAAGTTGGTTGTGAGGCATAACTTTCCTGATGCTGCGAAAGCGATCGGAAGTCTTGTCAAGATCTCATCCGAACTGGCGCTTGGAGCGCAATACGTGGATAAGCTGCAAGATATTCTTGAGAATTGTCTAGACGGAAGCGTCGAGCCCCGTCATTCGTGAGTGGACCACGTTTTAACCGGATTTGTTCCGGGAACTGACCCGGAGTTGGTTTCAGGGGTGAGAACGATCAACCGACGGATCGTATTGGGGAACACCTAGCATTTACCTCTGAAAAGGTGTAATGCCCCTCCCTCATCTCGACCTGGGAAAGCTCCCTAAACCTTCTCGTTGCCTTGTACCATGATCACTGCACATTGTACCCCTAGCACACTGCATACCCGTCTGACGTACCTTTTCCCCCCAACAACAACCATCGTCACTCAAGTACTCAGTACTCAGGCCTCAGGGTCCATCACACGAAAGAGCATTTAATGACTAGCGGAACATATTTAAACTTCTACCCAAACTTCCAGATACAAATCCGTAAAACGAGAGTCGCGAGGGATGCAGATGCCATACCATAATTGGGTGACAAATTCGAATATGCACAGAGAGGAAGGTGAAGGTAAAATTAATAGGGGAGAAAAAGGGGACGGGCAGAGAGACAGAAAAGAGACGATGGGATCGGAGGATTGGAAGGGGGTGGAATAGAAAACAACTTCACGGGAAAACACTTTAAAGGGGTTTTCATCGGACAACACAGTGGACGGGAAGGCGTGCAATCTCTACTTTAAAAAAGAAAGGAAGAGGGAACGAGTCAAACTGAATGTAGGGGAAAGGAGAGCACGTCAATAACACGGTGGAAGAAGATCGTGGGGGAAAGGGAAGGGGCAGGTGGATAGTTGGATACATCAAGAAAACAGAAAAGGAGGATAGAGAAAAGAAAAGAGAGAACATAGAGGACTTCGAGGTGACGTGCATGGCGTGGTAAAACACTGTGAATAATTGTCGGAAAACATCAAGACTTTATGAAGCAGCTGGATTTGTAGGGAGGGGCCCGTAGGAAGCGTAGAGGACGTGACAGCCAAAATTCATCCCCAGGAGCTCGTAAATCATGTCCATTGGCGTGTGTCCGGGGCGTTCAAGGGAAGGTGGACTGACATCGGCACCAATCCAACCTTCGTTCATCCGTTCCGTAGCAGCGAAGGATATGGAGATCATCCTCAAGCCTCACACGATGAGACAAGCAGATAACCCATCAACTCTATCCTCCGTTGGCGAACACTTCGAGCTTACGAACTATCCCCATCAGAGGATTCGTTGCTCTTAGTCCTCCTGTGAGAACCCATGCTACTTCCGCTGACACGGGTCGAGCTCGAAGGGAGCTGTGCGGAGGGCGGGAGGAAGCTTTGAGTATGCGATTGGTACTGCGTGAAGCCGCTAGCACCGAGGCCGGAAGAGGACGGAACACGTGATTCACGACTGGAGGATGTGGCGTGCGCCTGAATGTTTGCCGTTTGGCCAAAGGTCGTGCTCGGAGGCTGAATGATGGAGGAACGAGCCGAGGATTGTTGGATGAGTGAGCTCTGACCGAATGCGGGTTGCCCAGATGATCCGAGGGAAGGTAATCGAGGAAAGCCTCCGACTCCACTCGAGGGCTCAGGGGAAGCAGAAGCTGTGCCTTGAACTCTAGCGCCTGAGAGATATGGACTGTTGAGACGCGTAGAGGACCGTGTGCTTCTGACGGAGCGCTGGGTTCCAACGCGATGTCCGGACTGGGCGGTCAACACAGGGTCGATCATGGAATCGTTGATTATGGTCTCGGGACCAGATCCTTGAGAGCCTTCGGAATCGCTTCGGTTGGTGTTGGAAGGCCCAGCGCTGGCTCCCTGCTGATGGTGAGCCTGCTCCTCAGCGACCAAGGCCATGCGGGCCAACTGGGCCTTGGTCGGTTTCTTGTTACGCTTTCGGAGACGCTTATTCCCCTCTCCTTGGGAGTAGTCGACCATCCAGTAGCTTCCTTTGCCAGGATCGGTGACAGGCCTTGGGACCTTGCGAAACGTCTTGTTCAACGACAGATTGTGGCGGATGGAACGCTAGAATGCGCCCGCAATGTCGGTGATCCCGATCGTAGTTGAATGGAGAAACGTGAGACTCACCTTCCATGCAGCATCGGTGCTATTCTTGAACCACTCGAATCTGCCCTCAAGGGCCTGGTAGATTTCTTGCAAGGTGAGCCTTTTCCTCGGGCTGCCGTAGATTGCCAGCTTGATAAGGGTTGGATATGGATAGTTGGGTTTTTCACCCGCAGGAGGGTCATCGAGAACGTCGAGGTTGATCGGCTGGTTTCTATCCATAAGGCCGAGTAGCTCGCGGAGATTATCGCCGGGATCTGGAATTTCGTGGAGGGGGGTCTGATAGTACGGCATCCGTGGGATCTGACGGACGGGAGGGGGATGTTGGTACATGATGGGCTGCACCGCGTTCCTCGCGGATTGTTGGCGAGTACCACGTGTGGCGGGGGGTGGAGAATCCTCGCCCATGGACGGAGGGGACTGATTTTGAGGGGGGGAGTCATATCTGCTTGAGTGCTGGTCGTGAGGAGGAGTGGTTCTTGTGCCATAGGTTGCTGTGTGTGGTCGGTAGTAAGACCTGCCGCTCGGGACATGCTCTACCGCGTCCTTTCTCGTGTGTTCTAATCCGATGCGTTGGTGGTTACGGTCGAATGCAGGGTAATGGATTGGTGGAGGAAGGACTGGCGGTGCTGCTTGATTCGATGAAAATTGACTGTAGTGATGTCTAGGGCGGATGGTATCACTCTCCACACCGGATTGAGAGCCTGAGGTGGTGCTACGATGGGACTCATGGCTTCTCTGGCTGCCACTCTCGTAGCTATGATCGGATGGAGCTGGACTTCCGCGGTAGTCACTTGAATAGGTACTGGGAGGCTACACAACGCGATAATTAGGATAAATCGGCCATCGATAAAAAAAAGTGTGGCGATCGCGTACCTGGTAGAGTCGGGGGTCGATGTTGAAATTTGGGTACTGAGTGGTCGTTTGTTGGGTGGCACCGTACTCCGGCTGGGTCGTGGGTGCTACTGGAGGCGAATAGGAACGATTTGAGGTGGAGGGAGGGATGAATGGGGCGTCATCAACGAACTCGCCAGCAGGCTGTGAGCCCCAAGCCTCCTCTGGAGGCAGCTGGGGGAGATCCGAGCCAGCGCAAATGGTGGAATCGGTCTGCAAAGTGAGTAGAGAAGAGAGTTCGGTCAGAGCGCCGGGTTGATTGGATTCTACGAAGCCACCCCCGAAGTCGTCGTCACGAAAACCGGAGGGGAGAAAAAGGTGGTTTAAAAGGACGGAGGGAGGGATGTGGACGATGGCATTGGCATCGTAAACCAAGGAGGGACGGGACCACTCCGCCTGTGGGGGCACAACTTGTCCAAACATCCCAAAACAATCAACTCGAAAAATTCAAACGGAGGTTGTTGGCAAAAGAACCAATTATGGAAGGATGCACACACAGAAATCCTTTTTGTGCAGCGTAGTGGCAAAAGTTTTGGTGGGCGCATTAGACCCAGCAATCTGTGGGCGTGTCCCCCACAACAACGTATATATAAGCACAGCGTATGACGGCAACCACTTACCCTGTCCTCCTCTTCGCCCTCCGTGTAATAGTCGCTCTCTGGCGCGAGTGGGGGCTTCCATGTCCCCGTTGCGTGCACATGCCACCGAACGTGTCGCACGATGGCCCTGTCCATTGCCCCCGTTTGCTCATCAATGCGTCGGGTAAGAGAAAACAACGCACATTTCGAGTTGCGTTCGGAACAGATCGTTCGGTCGAGACAAAGCAAGAGGCACTGGAAAAGATTTTCCATCACACTCTACTATGACAAAGGAGTGGTCGCCAGTCGTCTTCCCCAGACACCTAGGCCAGATCCAGTCGTGTTGCGGTAAAATCGGGGTGGAGTGTCCGCGCGGTCGCCCACAAGGGTCGCTTGAGGAAGAGGAAAAAGTACACGCGGACCCTCAGGACACCTCGGGCCATGGTAAACCAGACCGCACGGCCGATCCCGGACTCCCGGACCCCGCGGCCCCTTACCAGCCTTTGCCTTGTCTGCAAAGGGACAGGTTGCGCTACTTTCGAGTTTCACGACACTACTGACGCAATCCAGTCACCGACACAGTCGATATATGTTGTTTTTTCATTGTCTCACCCTGATAGCCTGCGTTCGCAAGGGTCGGCTAGTTCCAGAAGTGCGGAGGACTATCAAACTCGCGTTGCGGTTTGTAGTTTTGTCGCCCCCGTAGGGTTGTCCCCTCCTGGAACTTCCACGGGGTTTTTCTGGGTGTTGGGAGATGTCCGACTCATTTCGGTTCCTCCGTTGATTCAAACTTGTTCAACAGTGGCCAGTCATTTGAAGAGCGTCCACCCCCTCCCGTGTGACCCGACCAACGGGTTGTCGTAGAAACGCAAGCCCCGGTGGACTTTGGCCAGTGCGTTAACCGTTGCGAAGGCGGACCCAGACGTCGCTTGTGGTGCATGTCGAACTTCCTCCCTTTGCCTCTTCTTCGACTGGTTGCAATCCCGGGAGACGTCGCTGCCCGACGGCGTGACTTAACGACAAGATACGCCCTCCCAGCTGCCTCTGGCATATCCTGGCATTCACTGCACTTTTCGTAGTTCCCTGGGAACCTAACTTATGAATTCACCGACAGCGACCAAACCCCTCAGGCCCGAGGGTCCTTCCAAATCCAAGTACCCCTATTTTGCTCAGGAGTCCAGCGTAGATTACCCCGACAGGATATACGGTCGCTCCTTCCAAAAATCGTCCCCAATAAGGTCACAATGCAAGACGGTTACCCGCGTCAGCCCCCTCTTCCTCGTTCCTTTCCCTTTGTCCTTCACGTCACGCGTATCATCCGCCTTGGAAACCTTGTTGACACGCGTTAGCAGAAAAGGACACTGAGAACAACAAACTCCCTACCTCCTCCCGGACAACGACGCTGCCTTTCCGCATCCGTTCAGGGACATTATTGTAGTTTATTCCTAACCTTTCGAACAGCAGCTGATTCTTTTGCGTAGAGCTCGTTCCCTTTCCCCCCTCGTCAACACGTCGGCTACTGTCGGTTTGCTGGACAACACTCACACGGAGCGCCTCATGAGCCTGCGTTGTCGTCTGTTGCCCTTCTTGCACCAATGCCCAGAATGTGGTATTGTATAGGTTGTTTACGTGGGCTATCCAGCGTACACCATCCAGTTCCCCTGGAAACAACGCGAGAGATAGATACTCACTGTCAGCCTGTCTCCACGAGAAGTAGTCTCTGACAATCTTCTCTGTCGGATACAAGACGATTCTACCGTCAAACGACGGAGGATACTTCAAGCTCACTCCTGGGAAATGCTTTGTCCAGTTGAACACATAGGAAGACGTGAACTGGGATACGACCGTTGCCAATAATTTCGCATGTCGCCTGTTGTAAATGCTTGTGGATTTTTTGAACAAAAAGCTGATCACGTAAATGTTCTTCAGCTACAGGTGCTTTTATTTCTCGGGTTGGGATCGACCCGCCTGAATTCGTCCGATTCACCAAAGGCCAGAGTTATGTCCGTAAACGTTTTCATGACAGAAATTGCGGCCTCGTCCATGAGCTGCAAGGCCCGGACGTCGTTTGGCTTAGCGAACTCGTGGTCTTCTGAAAATCTATGGAAATACAATTAAGTTGTACGTCAAGCGCGAGGCAAAAAATTTAAACTGCCGATGGAAGCCACGGCCGTCAATCCTCAGCACGATGTATGTGTCTGGCAACAATGGGTCTGGGAGTTCGAAATTGCGCACGTAGGCGAACTTGGAACCTGCCATGGCTTGAGGAGAAAGAGAATGACTCGCAAGGAGAACTTGATCAAACTTTCCTGATTTGGAATTCTTTCGCGTGCTTCACATCAAATCACATCTCCTGGCGGCTGCCCGAGTCAGGGCGTCAGTCTACCTTGCACCCCAACCACCACCACACCACCCACCACCAGCTCACAAGAAATTTGCCCATAATTCCTCATTATATTTCACAATGTCCAGCTTGAGCGTTCCAGGCCCTTCCCCATACGCTTCTTTCTTTCGCCATCGCACCCTAGGTCGTGCACCCTCTCCACCTACTTGGGCCTGTTATGAGCAGATTCAATACGACGACGACTACAGCGACGACAGTGCGTCTGGTGACAGTCGTGATGAGGATGATGACGAAGACGATGACGATGAGGACCACGACCGAGATGATTCCTGCTCTGAAGACGATGAGGATTACGGTCATCATCCCGATTCTTCCTCGTCTTCCATCCAGGGTCATGAGCCACCACCTTCTCCGGAAGAGTCTGAGAAAAGCAAAGACTCGTCCGACGGAACCAAGAAGGACGTCAAGGGCAAGGGTCGGGCGGTGGATCCCGAGCACGAGGTCGGAGATTCACCTCAGCCCCCTCCACCAAAACCTCGACTCCGTTCCAAGAAGCGGCACTCTGGCCGCCGTGCTCGTACTCTCAGACCTATCCTTACCATCCACAAGAGTCAAGGTTTCGTATGGAACCAGGTAAGCAACAACGTCCCGTGTAGCCATCTCCCGAGGATAATTAGGCGCTGACACCTTTCATCAACAGGACCTCTTCGTGCCTCCGTACATCAAAGATCGCTGTAAGTCGAGCGCTTCTTCATATAGCGCGCCCCGCTAATTATATGCTGCTTCACCTCTCGGACTCTAGACATCGCATCGACCTCGCCACCAAATTCTCGCGGATTTGTCTCGTCCTCCGCCTCCTCCACCTCTTCCTTCCCGGATTACGAGGTCGAAGTTGTGGAGATTCGAGTAGACGAAGGTTATCTGAGCAAAATCATCCCTTGAATCCATATATAATATGCACTCCTCAATCCTCCCTGTTATCTAGTATCGTACATCCCCAACTCCTGGTCTCGTTTTCGTTGTATAGCTCGCTTTCCCTTCCCTTCAGCCTTGTCAGACCTCTCGCCTGCCACTAAGGACATTGTAGAACCGACCGCATATAAATAAACTAACTCACACTCCCAGCTCGTAGGTGTTATTCGTAGTTTCCTTACTTTCTTGTCAGTCTCGCGTCTTATCGATCTTATCCCTTCCACAATGACATGTCTAAGCTCTTGTACTCGAGTGCGATCGCGAATAACTGTCCAGCGCATTGAAAATAATATACAACCAAGATCGTACAACTGGGTAAATAAACAAACAAGAGGCCGGATAAGAGCCAAAACGAATCAAATGGTGGCGAGCAAATCATTCTCGACTTCTTTCATCCTCTCCAGTTCCTTTTCCCTCTCTCTCTGCCTCTCCTTCACGATCTCTCCCTCACGGATGAGCACGTATGTAGGCGTCATGTAAGGCTTGTAATCCAAATGTTTCTTCACATAGAAGCACATATATGCGGATGATTTCAGGCATTGCGTCAGTGTTGTTGGCGTCACCTTCTCATCATCGAATCGGTACCACTAGCGCCACACCAGATAAGTCCATAAGAAGGGGGAAGCAGATGGACTGGCACCCACCTCCTCTTGGAAGCGAGCAAAGTTGGTATAGTGCCCATTGTCAATCTGCCCTTCGTGGCAGATAACAGCAAAGAGGTTGTATTCGTACAACACGTCCGGGCCGGGATACCTTCAATCCGGTGGATCAGTTACTCCGAACTGCGTCGGGTACTCAGAACGTGGCTCACGGGAAGGGGTCCGGCGCAGCAGCTCTCGCCTTACTCTTCGCTGGGCCTTTTCCACCCCCGCTCACGACGAACGTGGTGTAAGGTGCCATGTTGATCATAGCGGGGAACCTCACCCACGCGTCGATCTTCTTCGCGGTTGTCTTATCGGCCGTTCGGTGTTCGAATCTCTGAGAGGGCAGAACTCGGTCACCATTGAGAACAGGCATGAGAGCACTATCCCACCTTGAATTGGATGCTAAGAACCGGCGGGAGCTCCCGAATGCTTAGCTGCTTAGTTACTTGCTGCAATTCGGCGCGCTAAGTATGGATAGACGAGGGGGGATGCAGGACTCACATGAGGTGACTGCTTGCACCTACTGCAGCTGTATTCTTTTGAACCCAGCGTCTCCGGTTTCGTGAACCTTCGCAGGCACGATCCGAGTGTAGCCTCGGCATCCTTATCCCCTTCCACCTCCAGACTAACATCCAACATCGGGTCAACAGTCGAGGTGACGTTCCCGCACCTCTCACACTTCACCTCACTTTGCAACTGACCCAGGAAGGTCGTGTGTATGATGCAGTTACACGAGACGTTCGTCGACCCACGTGAGGTGGCGTGGATCTGGTTCAGCGCCGTGATGAAAAACTCGTGGGCGTCTTGCTGTGCGTACCCAGCCAATTCCGAAGAGGCCCTCCAAGTGGTGGCCAAAAATGATATCGGACCATAGGGCACGGTTTCCCCCGAGTACACCTCCGAAAAGAGTTTATCCAACTCGCAGCAAGTGCAGTCGGTATTCTTGCACGCTGCGCGGTTGTGTTTGTCGCTAAGGAAGTAGTTGCGGAGGAGAGGGTTGTGGATGAAGGACTGGAGGATGACGTTTAAGAAACATGTTTGGCCAAGGTTGAGAAGACCGCGACGGCCTTGGCATTGGATCGAGACAGCATCTTTGAGCGCGGCGGTATCATTTTCGTTCGGCGTCCAGGTGTGATAGTTTTCGCGACTCTTCTTCGTAACTGCCATATTTCAGTCGTGTTGGAGAGGAAAGGGTTGAGTGTCCGTACCTTGAAACTTGGTCTCCGCTTCTTCGGCCCTTAGAACCGCCGCGGAGAAGAGGTCTTCAAACGTCGAGTTCAAGATGAAGTTATCACACTGTGAACAGAATATCCGCCCAGTCTTTGGATCGGCGCCTGGGACAACCGTTAGTCCGTAGCCCGAACCAAGATAAAGCCTGATCAAGAACTCACAAAAGGAGTGACCAGTATGTCTCAAGTGACCACGAATGTGACCCTTCGCCCAACACCCCGAATGCGAACAATGCAGGCAAACGAATGGTCTTGCCAGGGTTACACTACAAGTCCCACACATAGGTGACGAAACCTTCTCCTTTGTATCAACACCGTGATATATACGCGCGATAGCGTGATTACACACCTTCCGCCGTTTACTTGGGTGAATCGCATCTTGGGCCCGCTGGAAATACCAAGTCGCTGCGGTCTTGTACTTCCCAGATAACGCGACCTTCTCGGGGCCTTCTAGAGCTTCCACGATATGCATGCACCTCTCGCTCCCCTCACTCTGGTCTGAAGTATCCGACATGGATGGACGGGATGGGCCGCAACACCTCCACTTCTTGTAGGGTTATTATTGTGTGCCCGAGGCTCACGCAAAGCAGTAATCACGGTTCGAAGTGGTTTTCTAGTCGCGTGAGAGTTAAGCGGATGATTAGCAGCCAGATGCCAGCCGCATCGCCGGGCAAAGGCGTGTTTCAACTTACAATGACGGCGGCCTTGCAGCCACCTTGATTGGGAGGCCGCCCTGCACGTGACGCGGAACACACCGCGCCTTGACTGTTACCACACCGCGCCTTGACTGTTACCACAACCATCCGGTAACTCTCCCACGCCCAGACCCCTCACCCCCGAGGTGGGGTGTCGCTGGATGGGCTCATGAGGCAAGTCCGAGGGGCCCTG
>Ga0307517_10010594_pt1 | contig 12885 bp, 17 predicted proteins | sample 23_EM_MG_FD_194515 | JGI IMG/M metagenome (GOLD analysis project Ga0307517, IMG submission 194515) | Populus trichocarpa ectomycorrhiza microbial communities from riparian zone in the Pacific Northwest, United States - 23_EM | ecosystem: Host-associated > Plants > Roots > Unclassified | place...
GGTTGGGAGAGGTCCCGACCCTATCAATGACTCTCTTATCCTCCCTGACGTCGTACCCTCCCATTGCGACGTAATGCTCAAACCCAAGGGCTTGGAAACCTGCTGGGATTTCGAATGCGAAAAGATCTTCATCCGGCCCGAGTACAAGGAAGCCGAGGAATTTGTTCTATCCACTTTTGGCGCTGCGAGGCCGTATTGTGTGTTCGTGGTTACCGGTCAACCCGGCATAGGTTTGCCCCTTTCCTACTTGACCGCTACGGAGCCTTAGGGTCTTTTGTCAGGGAAATCCGTTTTTTTGCTTCGCATTTTCTTGCGGCGCCTGGCACTCAAACTTCCTACTGCGTTGCAAATCAAGCCCAACTGCGCCCTGCTTTTCTACCAAGGGGGTGTGAAAGAATTTGTACAGCTCGACAATGGGTATGTTTACGCCCCGTTGAAGTCTAGAGACGGTCCTCTTGGCAGGATTTGGGCCCTTGTGGGTTGGGAACTTCACGAACCACCTTCAGTCTTCAAAGAGGGTCCCTTCTTTGTCGTCAAAGCCTCATCTCCTCGCCCCACGTACCTCGAGTGGACCAGGGGAGTCCGGACCGAATTCCTATATATGAAACTGTGGTCCTTTTCGGAAGTACTCCAAGCGTAGGTCAACGCACCCCTGAGGATCCACAATACTTACATTTCTACAGCCGCTACCTCATCGAATCGGTTCCTCCGAGCGAGAAGAAGCTGTGGTACCTGCACACCACATATGGTGCTTCTCTCAAGAGCCTGTTCATATTTGCTGGCCAGCCGGATATGTACCGTGCCGTGGTCATCGATGAAATCGATAAGCTATCAGTAGAGGGATTTGCCAGATTACTCCATTCTGCCGGCAATGCCAGCGACAACTCCTACTATTTGATGTCCACCGGGCCGATGCCAACTGACCGCACCAAGCCCGAATGGAAGGTCGCCTCGCCACACATCGTGGAAGAATGTTTCAGACAGGCCGTGCACGGGTATGAGAATGAGGCAACGCTCACTCGCATATTGGGTCATAAACCGGTCAGGCCCACTACCAGGATGGCCCTCACGTACCTGTGGACCGGTTCTGTCCGGGGGAACGTATCGTCACCGGCGGAAAGCATCAACTCGCAATCGACCAATGGGTGCTCATCCAGCCAAACCTCCAACAACCCTCCACCCCCCTCACGTTTCGGATTACATTCAACGTGGAAAAGCATGACACAAAAAGAAGCGACTTGGAGAATGTGGAGCAAGTTCCCCGGGATGCCCAGAGGTACCTGGTTATTCTCCCGCGGGGGTGAAACCAAGGATAATGGTGCCGAGGAACTATCTAAGGAATAAGTTCCCGGGCGGCCCTGACCAGGCTAATGCTCCCTTTCCGGTTTTCCATTACCAGATCAGTATTAATGTGTTTTCGACCCTACTTCCTGAAAAAAAAAAAGCAGGCAGTTTTTGTTTCCGAACGGGCTTGACACCGCCAGCACATCCACCTCGCACACCTGAATCACACCGTGGCACTTTGCTATCGATGACTTGTCCAGAAACAGGTAGTTGCGATGCACCGACTACCAAAACACGGGTTTGCTGAAGGGAGCTCATCCGCCTACCGTGCAACACACGTTCAATAACGTGTACACCACCGGTTCCATTGTTAAAGAGCCCCTGCAGAACGGGTCCCAGTGAGTGTTGGGTGCCATAGATTGTGCCGTGAGTGATCCATATTTTCAGCGTTACCTGATCGATTGGGGATTACCTTGCAGTGCCTAGAATCACTCGTCGAATGAAGCTCTGGTTCACATCATGGCGGGCTCGGGTTTTGTGTGGGGGGAAGGGGGAATCGGGGCGTTTTGGTGGACACTGATGCTGTTTATCGGACACCACGCCGACTTCGGGCTCAAAGTGTGACAGAGTAAAACGCAGCTCAAGGATGAGAAATGGATGAGAGTAGGCACAGTATTCCTCTTCCCTGAGGGATACCAGGAGGTAAGCCGGTGGAGATCATCTAATTGGTACCTGTCTCACCCCTCAAACTTATGTAGTGGAAAGAGGAAGATGTCGTGGGTGATTTTGAAATTGCAGTGCCGAAAATTAACGAAATGCAAGCCTTTCTGGATTATGGTCTGGCTGCTACAACTCCTGGAATCGAAGATGATGAGCCCGCTGATGCCAACCAAGACCCAACAAACTTCAGAAAGACTTGGAGTAGCAACACAATCGACTCTTGGCTGCGCAGCATGTTCCCCGATTAGTGTTGCCACGGCTCGGCTCGGCTCGGCTACAGCTCGAAGCCGCCGGCTTCAACTGAAAATGGCTCTTTAGCCGAGCCATTCATTGGCCCCAGGGCAGCTTCGGCTTGGCTCGGCTCAGCACTGGCTTGAGCTATGGCTTAGCTACAAAAATTCCCCAAGCTCAAATGTTCAAGTGAGGGGATATTATATAGACTTCAACATATTCTAATAGTTGCCTACATGTTCTGGTAACAATTTTTGGTCTCAATTGAGAAAATTCGTGTCTGTAGAGGTCTTTGGAGAAGACCTTGGGAGAACATGTGACATCATGTGACAATGTTACAGTGCAACTCTTTATACCATTCAGAACCAACACTTCTGCCTCCCAGACTATGACAAAACTTGTTCTGATAGTAGTTTAAGCTGCTCTACAACTGCTGGTACAAAATATACATTCACTTTTTCCAAGTATCTAATGGTAAAACATTTTCTCTCCTATTTTGGCATTAGCCATGGCTCAAGCGGCTTGCAGCCGAAGCCAGCCACCAATTTGGCAAGCCGAGCTATTTAAGCAGCTTGGCTCTGCTAATTTCCGGCTCGGCTCACATGGCTAGCGGCTCTGAGCGGAGCCGTGGCAACACTATCCCCGATGCCCTGACATGGCTCAACAACAATCAACCGTTGGAGGATGGAAGCACGTACCATTGGATTTTACTTGCCCCATCTTCATCAAGAGCAAAATTGGCAAATTTTATCAAAAAGGAAGCCATCAACGGCCAGGATCTCGAGACTTGCAGGACACCGAAGAAAGGCAAGGTGTGGAAGTCATCTAAAATCTACTTTGGTAATTCCAGTCTCTGTCATTCATTAGCTTACCTTCCACTTACCTTTAAGTACACATAGCATTGAACCACAGCATCCCTGATAGCGTGTGGCAAAGTGGTTGCTGGAACAATTCAATCAAGACCGACATTACCTCCAATTCCATCAATGCACCAACTTCAACTACTGCCCAAGATTGGATGCCAAACTCAGGCACTTCATCGGAAATTGTTGAGCGTGGAAGCAGTTCAAACCATCCAGACTCAGATGGCGAGGTGTTGGTTCAAAAATCCGGGGAAGTCAGCCTTTCAAGTTGTAAGTACAAATCCTCTCCGTATTACACCAGGCAGCTGAGCCTACATTCCCAAATTATCAGTTTCCGCAAACTCCTTGGAAAATTTGGTGAATGGGCCTGCTGGAGTGTTGAGCAGCGCAGAGTATATTCTATATACTACAAGGTACTCTAACCTTACCTGGTAGGAGAGGGGAGAGTGGGTTGAGGCTGGGTTGCTTTGTGTGAGAGACGATGGTGGGAAAGAACAAGAGACGTTATATTATTATAGTGGTACAGGTGTGGTATATATAATAATATTACTCTATAGGGGTCACAGCTATACAGCGTGACTGATGGTCACTCCAGGTGACTCATCCATTGTCTCTACGGGCCGATTAGTCATAAGACTATTGTAACTCCGGAGTGCGTGTCCGATGATCCCATCAGGACGACTCTATTGCTATTCAGTCTAATACAACGTTTGGTGTATTAGTCTCATCCGCTGACGCGGATTCAACATGGAGATGAAGGGGAAACATCATTGTTGGACAGTGATGTTGTGGAAGTGATAAACTCATCGAACCCCATCTCCGGTATGTCCTACCTAATACCTAGCGGGGATCTCATTGACTCACTGGCTAATTTCAGATCCTATTGGAAACACGCAAACTGTTGATCTCTTTGAACATGGTATCAACTCTGACTCAGATAACAACTCGATCTTGGCTGGCCCTTCATTTGTGAACCCGCTGTCAACACACATAGCGGGTGAATTATCATATGATTCAATTTCCATATCATTGGTTTCTTCTAGTCTGTTTCTACCAAGCTTGACACCAGCTCGCAGCACCTCTCTTTCCAATAATACCAGCAGCAACCCTCAGGCTGGATCTGCCCTGGGCCTCTTAGCTACAGCCGCTACATCACACAAACAATCCATTTCGTCAGCATCCCTCAGTCCTACCAAAACTGGATTTCCAAGTCCGGCTTGCCCAAAGAACAATCCATGGAAGAGGAGGAAGATGTAGCCATACGCACCTTGACACTATTCCGTCATCAACCAATGTCAAATGTTACACGTGTCATCACACTGCGCTCGTTCACATCAATTGCATTCATTTAATACTCGCAATGCTTTCACTCATTTTTAAAAATTTCCAGTCCCTACGTGTTTAGATTTATTTGTACTTACAGTTATTTTAATACCCTTTGTCTGTGCTCTTCGTCGATCATTGATATTCGGCTAGTTTCATAGTCTATTACATGCCGAAATTTAATACATTTTTTTGATTATGATTGTGAGACTGTCAATTGACGGGAAAGACACGAAGATCTGCATTCCACCATGACGACAGAGGAGGAGGTGGATAGTGGACTCTTTCAGGATGTGTTAATCCGAGAGGGTACGGCCATCCTCGAGCTGCTTGCCGCCGAAGGAGGTGCTGTTAATCAGGTGGACACCCACCTTGTTGTGGATCTTAGTCTTGACATTGTCGATTGTGTCCGAAGATTTGACCTCGAGAGTGATGGTCTTGCCAATCAGTGTCTTCACAAAGGTCTGCATTCTGCTGCGACGACGGAGGAGGTGGATAGTGGACTCGTTCTGGATGTGGTAATCCGAGAGAGTACAGCCATCCTTGAGCTGCTTGCCATCAAAGGAAGCACTGTTAATCAGGTGGACACCCACCTTGTCATGGATCTTAGTCTTGACATTGTCGATCATGTCCAACAATTTGACCTTGAGTGACGGTTTTACCTGTGAGGATCTTGACGGATATTTGCATACATCCACGAAGACGAAGAATTAAAGGGGCGATAATAAGAACATTTTTGATCCGTACAATAGGTGAAGCATACTAAGGTCAAAGTCAACTCCTTCTAGCTGTACTCCAAAAGAGTGCAGCCACCCTCGAGCTGCTTGCTGGCGAAGATCAGGTATTATTAGTCACAGATAATTACCATCACGTACCTTCATCGCCCTCTGATCCATCATCCTTCGATCTACTTTCGTCTTCTTCGCCTTTGTCAACCCCAAACTCGGTCAAGATATTCACTGTATAATTCAGATCAAACCTGAATATATCTGCTTGCCAGTAAAGCCATTTTGTTTGAAAGAAAAACAGATAACTCACTCAGGCTGAACCACTCCCAAATCTGTAACTCCTCAAGCTGGTGTGTGATCTAGTCGTCATGCTCTACTAATTCTAAACCTTTCGCCATAATATGATTATCCTTGTCCTTCGGCACCTGCATCAGCACCTCAATCATGTATTACACGTTGGCTGATAACGCCTCCATCGAGCACCACACAGAAGCGCTCGCAAACTCCTACGTTTGCTTGGTCCAGTTCTTGGTGAGGAAGGTCCCAATTTTGCGTGTGAATCTGACAGCGATTTCGATAGAATTGTAAGTGCATCGCTCAAGCAACAGAAAAAGAACTTGGAGGGTGATAAGTTCGTGCACCACTGCTGCTTGATTGACTAGGTGGGCAATAGAAGTTGTCGTGGAGTTGCACATAATCTGCGGAATAAATTTCAGTGACACTGATTGAAAAAAGAACAATATTAAATTTGTCCCTTGTCATTCCTTTTATACAACCATCAAAATTGACTGATTAGCCGCATAATTAGCAATTCGCCGACTTGAGGTAGCTTCAAGTTAATGACCGCCACGAACATAGCAAATACAGGAGTAAACCATCAACTCGCGGCCTGTGTCTTGATGATATTCTTTGTGAGTAAATCCATCCCCTTAACCAGGTCTTCAGAGAAATTCTCGAAAACTACCTGCTTGATATTTATAATATTGACTCAATTGACAATATAAGTGATCAACTTCTTCAACACATCCCATGAGAGCTGCCGGCGCACATAATTGGGCGGCTCTGTATGAGTCGCGTTACAGTTAGAACATTTGGCCTTGCCGCCCGAAGGAGTGTTGTTATTGGTGTTCTCGTTGCTTCAAAAGAGCTGAACGGAAAATGTGGCATTGTAAGGCCAAATCTGAGATATGTTAACATTGTTTAAGATACTTCACTGTAAAAACTATAGCAACTGAAATTCAGTAAAATCTGACTTAAATTACAAGTTCAGTCGGAAAACAACTGAATCAAATCGAGAAATTCAGTCGGTTTATGGCACTGAAAACACGTGCTTACCTGAAAGGCGACATAAATCAACTTAATTTCAGTCAATTTTGGGGACTGAAATTCAGTAGCTACAGTTTTTACAGTGCTTGCAATACAAGGGAGTAACATACCTCGATGACAGTATATGCTGTACCTCCGGTTTCTCTGATTGCTCACGAAGTACGAGTAGGCTGGAAGATTCACGCGACGTAGCAGTAAGTACGTAGCACAACAGGACTTCGCAAAGCTTCGGCTTCTGCCTTGCATTCCAATAAGGGTTGCATGTGGTTGATTGTCAGCAGTCATGACCATTCGGGTAGATAAGAGAAAGACAGCCATCAACACATATCGGAGTGGGTTTTGCAATGAAACAACGAAAGCAGCATACTATACTGGAATTGCATGTTAACAATAATACATAAATTCTGGGAGTGGTCACAGCTTCGAGCAATGGACTGGAATTTCATGTCGTTATCGGAAATGGGTTGTAACACACCTAGTAGTACGGAACACCCAAAGGAACGTGAACGAAGGTCTCAGGAAAGCTCCAGAACTGCATCTTGTCCGGGTTCAGCACATTGCCCGTCCGCTTGATAAACCTGTCTCTGATCTCAACATCTATGGGCATCTCCTTGAAGCGAAGGTTCGGGTTGGTGACGTCATTGCTACGCCTCGTCATGAAGGCATGGACATGATTTCCATCCTTATCGTACCAGTCTGCATTGAAACTTAAACGTCAGTGTGTATGGGAGATAGAGGAAAAAGTGACGCACATTGTGGCCACGGGAACAGGGTTTTTAGATCACCATGCCGCGGCTGTGCACCTCGCCAGCTCATGAAATTTATCCAGGCATCTTCAACAGTGAACTCTGGCTCTCCAGGCTGAGGGCCCCAGCCCTGCGCCTTGAGGAAACGGACGAGCTCGTCCTGCTCAATAATGTATCCCGCGAAAATCCTGACCATGCTACATGCAAACAGATGGTGAGTGTGACACGAAGAGACCATATTTGCAACCCTACAGACCTCTCCACAGAAGGCTGCTTGCTGTCGTTAAATTCGTGGATGTGGTTGTGTTGAAGGGATGTGGCCCAACATCCGCAAACAATCCGTTTATCTCCAAGCGATAAACCCAATTTGGACACTTCTGCCATCCGCATCACTTATACATCCACCCGCAACAGTAAGTATATTGTTCTTTCCTCTTCTGAGTCTTCTCTGATTGCTTGTAATGGTCGGAATATTAATCTTCTTGCCTATATAGATGGTTGATTTTGATCCAAATGACAACAACATTCCTCAGAAACTTCGGAATTGCTTTGAAAGCTGGGACACCGAGGTCCCTAGACTTCAGTATTCGCAGTATGGGCCGATGGACAAATACTTAAACCTCAAGTTCCCAGACGCGATGGTGAAGCCCCAGGGGCTCATGCGCCCGATCATGTCGGAACGTGAGGTGGAGATTGAGGTGGCGGAAGACGGCCTGGGTGATGTTCAATGGTAATGTAAGTATCGATTCCACGGGTGCATTGTCTTAAGACATATGTACTCTCCTCCGAGTCACATTAAACACTCCTCACAGGACAATATGTCTCGAAACAGGACAAGAAGCGTGTTGAACACTGAGACAACGTCTAGTGAGAAAGGAATCCTCAGATGAAAAGAAACAAGCTTTATTAAGTACCTGAGACAACGTCTAGTGAGAAAGGAACTAGTAGTCATGAGCTTAGGAACTATGAGAATAGGATAAGACAAGATACTCACTCCTCAGATGAAAAGAAACAAGCTGAGGAGCAGCGAGACGAAGTAGAACAAGTATTTAAAGGGGATGAATCAACCGTGGGAATCACAAGTACCTAATCGGGAACCGATGAAGAAACGAGTAAGGAATAACAAAAGGAAAACTCGGAAATTCCACATAATTCAACAAAGCGCTATCCCGATTTCATTGTGGCAAGCTATTACGAGGACGAGGAGAAGCATGACAAGATCCGCCTCATACTCGAGATTGGTTCCCTCCAACAGAGAGAAGCCGCATCGCAGAACGCCAAGAACGAAATCCAAAAGCAATTGTACGATTACATGGTTCTGCTGGGCGACGAGGGTGAGCGATGGGCAACGAACGTGCTTGGTGTGGCCATCCTTGGCACCGAGGTATGTTTCAGTCGTCCACGTAGGAATAGGCAGAATGGGTGGACCTTTACCAATGCTTCGAAGTGGTACAACTTGTACGATGGCATATTCGTCAAGGAGATCGATAAGGTGGCTGAGATGTGCAGGAAGGATGAGGACTAGCTAAGTAGGATGTGCGAATGTATTTCGTTGCAGGGAAGCGCTTTGGGAGATCGTGAAGGAGCGGATGCGCCAGAGTGAACGAACTCTCTAAGCCGCCAGCGCCGTCCCACCTTGCCACGTTTCGGGTAGTCCATCCGCCTCACGCTTGGTCTCTAGAATATCTCGCCCGTTGCCAGTAGGATATCGTAAGGGTGGAGACGTCGACGCATCTGAGGGAGAGGAGAGGAGTGATCCCGTTAATTCCTGGTCGCGGCTTTCCGTTCCCGTTGTGCGTCCAGAGTCTTCGGCGTGTTCCTCACCCTCAACACAGCGCACTGTGCTTCCGAATAATCCACCAAGAACATGAGCCTTACCCCTGTCTCACGCAAACGCCCGCTTTCAAGCAACATCTCCTTCACCAAAATCATTTTATGTAACGCGACCCTTTGCAAGTCTGGACCCGAAACAGCAAAGTGCTGAAATTGGTGGAGAGCGACGGAGGGTGCACAGAAGTGCACTTTCGTAGGCTAACTCATGTGCGTAGGTGACCACGACTTTTCGTGATGGCTGATTGTCCTGGCCCAGCGTGCATTCGATACCAGTTGACCCGAATCAATTGTTGTCGCCCGTTGTTGGCCTGTGCTAACTGCAGCCGATATTCACCGAATTTGTGACCAGCATCAGGCTCCTACCCGGTCATCGGTGAACAGAAAAGTGAAACCCGATTGGCATGAGGCGAGTGCACCGTAAGGAAACAACGCCGCTCCCGTTAATAGTACCCGGCTGCCGGGAAGTAGCCTGGACCGACATTCAAATTGACTACCACCGCCCAACGTTGACCATCCCCGACCCCACCAGGTGGACGCCTACGGCGGGCGAAGTTATCGCTCCGGAATCTTGTTTTGTTTCGGAGTGGGTCCATTCTTCTGGAGCCATCTGGGGATGAAAGTTTGAAACCCGGTACTTTCACCCGCCCATTGAGGCCTTGAGGCCTTGAGGCGCTAGGTTGGTACTGCACTGTGACGAATCCCTGCACCCTGATCGATCTTGGCGGTTGCGCAACGGATCCCAGCGTTACATTCAACATTTAGTGTTCACAGGGCCGGCGTTGTAAGTCCGTTATTGTATCACCCAGGAGCGCGTTCTTATTCTAAGGGTGTTCCCTGTTACGAACGCGCATCGGCACGGGCACGGATAAAAGGAAAGATGGAAATGGCCAATTCTACCACATTCCCTCCTCCACACCGACCTCCAGCACCATGAGGTGGAGCATCGCTTCTCTCATGCTCCCCTACTTCGCGACCGCCTTGCCGCCCTACAAACGATTCGTAAGTCCCCCCTCACCTACAATCCTGCCATCGCGTGAAAACCTAATTCAATGGTCCCAGGATCCCCGGGCAGATGCGATCAGCTGGGGCCCTTGTTCAAACTCATCCGAGGTTAACTTTGAATGTGGTTATTTCGAAGTCCCACTTGATTGGGCAAATGAATCCGCCGGAAAAGCTAGGCTCGCGGTGGTCAAGTACGGTGCTACAAACTCACCCAGGAAGGGTGCTCTTTTGTTCAACCCAGGTCCGTCCACTCGAATCGTTCTCCAGAGAGCGACCCCCACTTATTCGTCATACAGGCGGTCCTGGTGCGTCCGGTGTCGACAGTATCATTGGAGGCAACGGTCCACGTCTGAACAACTTGACTGGTGGATATTACGACATCGTGTCCTGGGATCCGAGGGGTGTTGGTCGCACAACGTGAGTTTTCACCCCTCTCTACTTCCCTCTTACCCCTCTTCTCCCCCCCCCCTCGCTTACTCCTCCATCCAGCCCTGGTTTGATCAATTGCTTCAACTCTCTTGATGAATACAAAACTTTTTGGAACGGGACGTTGGTTCATCCCAAAATTGACATCAAGTATGGCTTCTCAGACCCCTCCGACCTCGAGTACTTCAACTCCCAAGTCAATGTTATGGATGAAAGGTGGAAATCTTTTGGCGAGGTTTGCCTGAAGCACGAGACCGGACAGTTTCTCCCTTACGTTGGCACAACCGCCACCGTTCGCGATTTGGTCGCCATCGCTGAATACTTCGACGGCAACGGTTGCGACATCAACTACTATGGCGCTAGTTATGGTACCACCATCGGAAACTACCTCATGAACAGTAAGTTGTCTATTTCCCCTGTTTCCAACCCAAATTCTCAGCCCTTCTCTTCAGTGTTCCCCAACCGTGTTGGCAGGATCATCTTGGACGGTATGGTGGACCCCCTCACTCATGCCTCCAAACCTTCCCACCTCTCCTGGGCCCATCTTGTTGAGTCTGTCGACGAAACTTTCCAAGGCTTTGCTCAGGGATGCGCCCTCACCGGTCCCTATGGATGCCCTCTCGCCACCAATACATCCACAGGGCCAGGCATTATTGAGTGGACCAAGGACTTGCTCGCGGTACGCCCATCCGTTGATCACCGTTTGAAACCCCGCTTACACCTCAAATAGATTACCCATGATTACGCAAAATCGAGCAGGGAGGACTTACCCGGGTCTGTGAACCTTGTGAACTCGATTCACCATGTCCTCTACCGACCCGCCGATTGGGCCACTTTTGCTTCCGATACATTATACGAGTTTTATCGGCAGATCATCGGAGCCACCGGCTCCAATCTCACTCTCGCAAGTCGCTCGGCACGGAGTCCGCCCGAGTTGAAGAGGCAATCCGGTCAGGATTGGGAAAGTTACGCTTTCCAGGCCATCACCTGCGGTGATTCCATCGACCAGAGCGACATCACCACTCGGGCTGTCTTCGATGAGCTCATTCGCGTCGTCAAGGACGTTTCTCCTATGTGTGAGTTGTCGTGTTGTGATCGGTTTCTCCGGCATCCTTCTTAACGTTCATGTCCAGTCGGCATCCAATTCCCTCAAGGTGCCCATTACTGCCACCGATGGCCCGCTCGTGCTGTCGAAAGATTCTCCGGTCCATGGAACAGCACCTTGAAGAATCCGATCATCATCATCGGGAACAAGGCTGACCCCTCCACTCCCTTCCTTAGCGCCTCTCTCGTCGCTGGTTTGTTGGGTGATAGCGCCACCCTCGTTAAGCAGGACGGTCTCGGTCACGTGAGTTTCGCCGAGAAGTCATCTTGCACCACGAACATTATCAAGAACTTCTTTGTCAACGGCGTTCATCCTGAGGGCGACGACACAGTCTGCGCTATCGATCCTGAGGGTCCTGAACTTTTCCCTTCCAAGGGCGTCAAGGCTTCGGACATCAGGAGTGCGATTTCAGGCGAAGGTAATGCCAACACCCCAGATACCCAGGAGCTCGGCGACCTCAAGACTCAAAAGAATAAACTGTTCGTTGCGGTTATCGCTCTGGCTGTGGCTTGCGGTATTCTGCTCATTTCTCTCGTTTTCTCTTGCTTCACTGGGAGGCGGGGACGAGGGTACAAGTCGATTGGTGACAGGGGTGCCCATGGGAGAAAGAGAAAGGTCGGGTTTATTGACTATGAGGCTGACAGGTCGTACTCTGATCCCTACGGTCGCGATTCCAAGTAATGATGTGCCGAGAGCTTGAAGCTTGAAGCTCCATGTACCCTTGCCCCCTGACCGTTGGCGTTGGTGCTCATTCTTTCTATGCTCACTCACCAAAGGCCTACACTCTTTATTTTTGTTCACGTGGTGTGATGTTTCTGATTTTCGTTCCTTGTAACCCACTACACACAAGGACACGTCTCTACGTCTCTACGTCATTCTCACGCATGTACTACCCGATAATATTACGATTGAATGGATTCTTTTATTTAATTCAGTTGTCGCTCTTGTACACTATAGCTTGTGCTCTGTGCGATATACGTGCACGTACAACCCGGGATGATTCTTGAAGGATAGGAAGTTTGATTATTCGGTCAATGGCCCGGAGGGGAGGACCACCAGGTCAGGCACAGTGCAGCCATGATCTGGTTGTGGTGCTTCAGACCATCGGGGAAACCGCGTCGAAACCGCGTTGAGAGCAATGGCAAGGACTTCCCTCTCCCTCATCTGGATCCCTGTGATCCCCCTTTCCTTACCTCTGCCCGGTGGCGTGGATTCAATAGGTGCGTGGTATTGGGTTTCATGTTTTGCACCCTCGTTTCTTTTTTTGTTGCGTTGTAAACTGGGTCGTGGGCAATGAA
>Ga0307517_10010596_pt1 | contig 12884 bp, 6 predicted proteins | sample 23_EM_MG_FD_194515 | JGI IMG/M metagenome (GOLD analysis project Ga0307517, IMG submission 194515) | Populus trichocarpa ectomycorrhiza microbial communities from riparian zone in the Pacific Northwest, United States - 23_EM | ecosystem: Host-associated > Plants > Roots > Unclassified | place...
ATTTAATATTGATTAGCCAAAGTAAATCCAACAAAGAATAACAATTAAAAAAACCCAAGAAAACTTGGGTCATTTTTAAAATCAATGAAAAATCTTAGAGAAAATAAATAAATAAAATAATTTAAAATTTTTATCTCAAATTAAATAAATAATAATTAAAAATGAGAACTAAATTCGAAAGAATAATAAAATAAAGGGGTGAAATAGAAAAGGAATTTTGACCTTATAAATTATTTAAAGAAATCATTTCAATTATTAAAGGAAGATATCGGGAAAAAAAATATAATTTAAAGAATTAACAAAAAAAACTAACAAAGAACAATAAACAAAAAGACTTGAGATATCCAAGTCACTTTAAAAACCAATAAAGAATTCTACAGAAAACAAGCTAAAAAAAGAAACTCAGTCTTCAATTGAATAAATATTGAAGGGTGAAATCGAAAAAAAAATAGTTTTGAGGGAGAAAAGAAACCAAATAGACTTGGACAAACATCTTAAACGCGGTTAAGTCTTAAAAACTTGCAACCCGTGAAATCCTGGATTCAAGTCTAATCAAGAAGTTTATTATTAACCAATTTAAAGATATAAATTTTTAAAACTTGTCAAAGTAAAAAAATTGACAATAAAAAAATATAAATTAAATTTGATACGAAGAAAACCAAATGAGGGTGAAATCGTAAAACAAAATTAATTTAAAAATGATTCCAAACAAAAAAAAACAGCAACCGAAAAAATAAAAACTAAATTTGAAAGATGAAAAAATTTAAGAGAGGTGATATTAAAAGGGCATACTAGTTTTATAAATTACTCAGGATAAAAAATTCATACTAAAAAAAGGATCAAATCTGAAGAATCAATAAATTAAATGGTTGTTCTTGAATTTTTAATGGGTTGGCATAAAAATCTAGGTGGAGTGAGAGAGAGTAAGGGAGGAAAGAAATGGTCTTGGGTGTCAAACCATCATGAATCTTGGATTACACGTCGTCTCATCGGATCGGCAACGCGAAGACCTTTCAAACGCCACCCTGAAAGACTGTATTTGGTTGCCAAACAACCTTATACGCACTGCCTAAACGGTGTGGGGATCATCCACACACGCCAACATGTTTTCTAATTATATTTAAAAATATGTCAATTATATATATAAAAAAAAGCCCCTAAACATCCTTAAAATCTATAATAAAAAAAAATGTAAAATAATAAAAAAAGCCTTTGTGGAATGGCTAAGTTGATTTTATTTTTAAAAGCATCAAAATAATTATATTATTTTGAAAAAATTAAAAAGATAAAAAATTCATGAATAATAAGTTTCATACTTTGTTTTTATTCTAAAGTTAAATTTGTATTTTTACCATATGAAAAAAATAAAATAACCAATCTAACCATATATAATTTATAAAAAAACAATTATAACATAATGAATAAACTTACATTGCCCCCATACCAAGTTCAAAAGTTTTTTGAGCAAGGAGCAATATCATTAAATCATATTAATACGAGTGTTAGGCTAAAGAGGTGTTCGGCTTCATGTTTCAACTAGAGTTTTTTTAGAGATTTTGAATTTTTTTCACTTAATTATTTTTTTGTATTTTTTTATTATTTTGATGTATTGATATTAAAAATAAATTTAAAAATATAAAATAAAATATTATTTTAATATATTTTCAAATAAAAAACATTTTAAAAGATAAATCCTTTTCCGGTCATCCACGTTCTGTTTTTTTTTTTATGATTCTTAACTTGCAAGTCTGAATTTGTTGGCGCCACAAATCACCATGGACTTTGGCTGGAGATTCATGCCTGCAACCGCCCCATGTACTGTTGAACATGTCCATCAATGATTGTTGCAGGCTGATCTTATTTTCTCTGGATTCCCCTGGACTCCAAGCTCATAATATATGGATTTCTTCTTCTGGACAACAAACTGATAATGTAAAGATCCTATTACATGAAGATTGCCCTTCATGTGATTTCTGTTACAGCATAACAAAATTGCAACAGAGGTTGCCGTGCTCCCATGAGGAAACAAAAATGTCCTTGCGATTATCAACCCAGCTATAGATCCAGTGTGTATATTAAGCAATTAGATTCTCATAGAACGTGGTGTATCCGTTGGCAACCCTTTCTTTACTTTAACTTCACTCTTATTGTCATCTTATTGTCAGGAGTGCTCTTGGACTTTCTTGTATTTGTTGGGCTAGCATCAGTGATTCTACTGGGGACAACTTTACATAGTTCATGCCTATTTTGAATCAGCTTATTATTCTTCAAAGCTGAGGGCCTTGCCACTCTAGTCTTGTTGTTATTCCCGATCACTGCATCATTGTCTGGATACGAATTCGAAAATCGCTTGTTAGAAATCTTTGTGGCATCTAAGCAGATCGTGGCCATACACACACATGAATGGAAAGAAGTGCAGATAGCAGGCCAGTGCATAAATAGCAAAAAGAAGTGCATATGAACAATGTTATGCTGCGATGATTATCAGGGTGTCTGGCCTTTTGCTTCCCAGATAAACCAGGTTTAATTTGTTAAACCCTAACTCTAGCTACGCTGGGCCACTATGTTCCTACATGAACAAAGCGTCTAGTCTTATTCAATAATTTGATAACCTCAAATTTTAAAATATATGAAACAACGAGGGATATCATATATAGGATGAATATTAAAGCATAAACCAAAGGCATGCTTCATTACTATGGCTGTAGTTCCCACAGAAATATATCCATCTTTTTAGGCCACAAACATAGGGCAATGAAAGCTTACTTCCGTTCTCCAGCCCTAGACTAGGTTGAAGCTAGCTTCTTTTTAGTTAATTTTTTTATGTTTATACTACGCTCTTCGCTGCGCATATTAGGGCATGATAGAGTACAAGGCATGGCTATAGTAGGCAGTCCATGGTACTTGAAGAGATAAATTTGGATTGAATGTTAAAAAAGGAAAGTGAAATTACCAGGACTAGATAAGACAGCACGCGGGCGTGGGATTGAACTGGCTCTGATATTTGGTTTATCCTCCTCATTAAAAATGTTTTTCTTCTCTGCTCCTGTGAAAGATCAATAGAGAGTTTATATGTAAGAACTGACAAATATCTCTGCTCAGATTCTAATTTGAATTTTGTGCCATGAATGCAATGAGCTAAACTTTAACCTTCAGAAACAGAGACTTTTGGCATGATCACACTCGGTACATAAGACTTCGGAATTCTTACTATGGGTGGTGGAGAATCATCTTGGTGCCCCTTCACTGCAAATAATAAAGGTCAGCAGGGGCATATGGACCAAATACCAATCAACAAACTGAAATGAAATTCGAAAGAAAAAGAAAATAGTCCTAATTTTCATCATTCAATTTGTCAGTGTTTATGTATCCCTAATTGAAACAAAGGAGAGCAGTTTCTCAGTTGTAGGCTCGTTGCCTGGTTTTCTATGTATTGTTTACTTTACATTCTGCAATTCTTTAGTGCAACACTGCGCCATCATATTCCTCAGGGTATAGTACTCCTTATCAAACATTAGGTAACCCTAATATTACATACAGTGAAGCAAAGATCCTCGCTCTTGTTAATGTAGAAACATTGCCGAACCACTGTGTTTTTTGTGTTTTCTCTCTTGTATAATATTCATCATTATTGCTGCAGGTTTCACAGCAAACAATAACACAGAAAGTTCCTCTGCATTTAAAAGTAGGACGTACATGAACTTGGCAGAGCAAAAGTAAACCATGCTTTTTGGTCAACAAAGAAATTTCAACCATGCTAGCAACCAAGCAAACAGTTGAATTCTTGGCCATACTTTTTGAATTCTCTTTTGTCGGATAGAAAATAAATGTAACAGATAATATGAAAACGCAGATAACCAATTTTTTATGACAGCTAGCAGCAACAGAGGCGGTTTATCAAGCTCAGACTACTCATGAAGTAATAATCAAACTAATTCGAAAAAGAAAAGAAAAACGCCACAAAATTCAAAATAAAGAAAGAAAAAAAGGCTGATTGAGGAAAGATAAAGGGCGGGAAGTACCTGGAAAACAAGAATCCTGCAAACAAAGAAACTGGATATCCTTCAAGGAAAGCAAAGAACTCCAGCTGTGTGCAGGTTGATCATCTTGCCCATCTGTTCTCACCTTCACCTTTGGGTACACTTGAAACAAATTCCAAGAAAAAGAAAACCCATGTCAGAATACAAATAAAGTTTACGACTTTCTACAAAGAAATTCCAAAGATCAAAAACCCACTTTGAGTTTTTTGCAGTCAAATCACTTGCTATCCTGTTCTGGTGATGATGAAACTATGATGTAGTAGTTTATATAATGACAAGTGGAAGTAATCTTATTGCTGTGTTATGAAGCAAACCACAGAAACAGCTAAAGAAACAGAGCCTTTTGTGAGGTATGTGATCCAAGGTGAGAGTATTGAGTTGATGACTGGGTATGGATTTCAGAAACTGGAAGAGAAACGTCGATTGCCTTAAAAGTTGTGCCGTCTGCAGGGTAGAAGAAAGAAAATTAGAATTGGAAAGGCAGGGGAATGAATGGTCAGGTCAAAAACTCAAATGATGCATGCGTTAGGGAATGGTTGGGTGGGGCCTGCTAACCGCTTTCTTTTCTGTTTTCTGGCCATGTTTGACTTGCGAATCAGATACGCCACCTCCTCCTCCTCCTTTAGTGGAGGAACCTTCGTTTCTTTCATTTTCAACGCGTGCTTGTCCCATCCTTAGGTGGTCGGCGTGGCCTGGCCTCTCTTTTCATTTGTTAACATGATTAGGGAATGCTCCTTGAGGACAACGTGGACCTAATATCTCTAATTTCATGTTTTAAAATTGGCGGGTGTTGTCAGTTAAACATCGATGTGTGACCGTGCGTGTCTTCCACTTGTTGGGGATTATTGCCATATTCGTCCCTCTCATAGTACCAAATATTCAATCGAGTCCCTGTATTTCAAACTTAGTTGATTGAGATAACTTGGATTCTGAACATGTATATGCCCGTTGGGATGGTAATTTCACCAATCCCGGTAAACACATAGCTGAATAAACCCAAATGAATAGAGAAAAAAATTAGATCCTATTGGATATGGGTAAAACCCAAATAAAAAAAAAATTCATGTTTCAAGTTGGATGTACATAATGATTTGATCGACTCGAATCAATCTAAAATAAATAAATAATTTAAAAATTTAAAAAAATTACATGTATATTAAGTTAATTATATACTATGTAGTTATAAATTATAATATTTAAATTCAGGTTTAAATTATCAATATACAATAAAAACTCATAAATTGATGGGTGAAGCTCAAGTTTGAGCATGGATAGTATAATATTTTATATGAAGGTATCCATTGCTATCCCTATTAATGTCCGCTAATACTTATTTATTTACTTTTTTGTAATAGTGAGTATTCAGGCTAATTTACACTCACCTCAACTAATTTTCTGAGATCCTGAAGTTAACAATTGTTAAGCTTTTAGTGATTTTGAGATCTATAGCACTCAAACTAGTGATTTTTATAAAACAAATTTAAAATCTAACCAGTTAAGTTATAGATTTCATTAATACTTATTTGACTTGACTTGTGATAAAATTTGTTCACTTTTATCTTAAAAACATTTTCAATCTCTTCAAGCCGATCCTATCTTCTTTTTTTCCCCTCTTCCAAGCACAATGCTTGAATTTGCTCCCGTAAAAAGGAACGAAACCTAGTAGTGACAGAAGAACTTTCTTAATCGCTTCTCCAGCCGAATAACATAAAGATTTTGCAAGTTAAACCTTGTACCCAGGGTTCTTGTTCTTTCTCTTTTCAATTCTCATTCTCTTTCTGATACCACTTACTGCCCTGCACGAAGTACCGTCTTTTCTCATGGACCGAGCTCCACAAAAATTGAGATAATATTTTAATTTTGAAGTCATCATTTCAAGGATCCAGTTTACAGGAGATGATATTTTAACTGTTTTCTGGGTAATTTTTTGCAGAGGGTGTTTATATTTGCAAGAGCCAGAGCAGTTGTTATTACCTGTGTTGCCACCGCAGTGTTATTATGATTTAATTTCTTAGATCGCAAGTCTAGGAATTGCCGAAGCTCTGTGTGTTGGGTAATGTTTCAAAAATTGAGGTTGGGAATTGAAGAATAGGGACAAAACGTATACTGAATGCCGTAAGTATAAATTTCATAACATTTTCTATTTGTTTTTATATTAGTAATTAAAAAGAAATAATTTATTTTTAAAAATTTATTTTGATTTCAGCATATTAAAACAATCTGAAAATATAAAAAATTAATTTAAAATAAAAAAAATTATTTTTTTTCAAAAATACTTTTAAAATATAAAAATAAACGGTTCTTGGACCAGGTCAATTATGGTTTATAGCTTGGTCGATTTATCATAATAAAAAATCAATTTATATGAATTAGTTGAATAAATAATATTAATTAAACAAAATATTTAGTAATTTAAATTGACGTAAATGATACATAATATATTTGATGATATTTATGAAAACATAAAATAATTAAGTATTTTATTTTTATCCAAACTTAAATAAATGAATTTTCATAAATCATTGGTTTATCTAAGTATGAAATTCAATATGTTGTATATTTATATTTTTAGCCGATAAGTTCATTTGGAGATTTAAATTAATTAAATCTAAATCAAGTTTGATAGCTAAGATTAAATGTTATTCTATTTTAAAATTTTATACTCTTCAAGAATCAACCTAAACACACACACAAAAAAAAAATATAACATCTCAATATTCAGGATTTTTTTGAAAAATAACATGTTTGCTAAAAGTTTTGGGAAAATAACATATGTTAAAAATGTATTTGAAAAATAACATAATTTGAACACAATTATATTTCAAAAAATTATTTTTATACATAACTACTATTTAGAATAATGGTCGGGTTTCAGAATGTGTTTTTGTACATAGTCGCTATTTCAAAGATAGTTGTTTAGTAATATTTCAATACAATTTATTTTACAATTTAATTAACCTAAACAAAAATCAACCAATTTTTTTATGAAAACCCAATAGTTAAAATATGGAATTCAAGATCAAATTGCCAAGAGAAAAAAAAAAAGAGATAAGGTGACATAACATGAGAGAAAAATGAGGGAAGAAAAAAAAGGAAAGAAAGAATGGATCACTTGAGATACACTCAGCTTTGTTTTTTACACATCTGGTATTATTAGAAAGATCGCGACGAGACAATTCTAACTATACCTTGAAAAGATCTCGTAATTAACCCTAAACTAAGCCAAAATAAAACCCTTAACGGATTACAATCACATTTGATAGTTTTTCAAAGTGTAATTCGAATTGTTTTGTCAAGATTTTTTTAAAGATATTGAGTGTGTTAAAAAAAGAGCTCAGGTTTGTCTTCATAACCTTTTTTTTTTTGCCATTAGAATTAGAATTTTATTTTTTGACCATTAATTCTTCATAAAATTTTAAATTAACTTTTTAAAATATATTAATTAAATCAAGAGAAACATAATTTTTAAAACATTTGTTATTGTGTTCAACACTATTTTCAAAAGCAGTTGAGTGTTTTTTTTTTAATATGCATTAATTCCCAAAACTTTTATCAAAATGAACTAGAATTCAAAAATACCCCAGTTTGTATCCCTTTTACTCTCATTTTGTGACTCCTTTACAAGCCCAAGCAACCAAACTGGTGTTATCCACGAACTATTTCAATCCAAAACAGAACATCGTTAACTTCATCCAAACACAAGAAAGTAGAAACCCACTTCTCCATGAGCTGGGGGTTTAAGGACCGGCCTGTTGAGATTTCAGTGAGATTTTAGGGTTTAAGATTCGTTGAATTCAAGATCTAATTTTAGGGGTCATCGTCATCATCTACCTCATCAAGTATCTCTTTGTAGGATGATGTGGCACAGAGCTAGGCTGATCTCCACCCGGCGACTCTGCACAGCAACACGGCGTTGTATAGACGACGAAGGCGACTGGTTCTACTCGTCTGAATGGTGGGGCACGTGCACTGACGGCCACACCGTTTTGCGTTCACCTTCCGATAAAGGAAACGGCATCGTGTCCGTCCTTGCGTATCCCTCTTCTAGACCCGTCAGTATCTCTATCTCTCTTCATGTGTAAAAAACTCAAGTCTCTTTATTTATCTTGTATTTTGTTTTTGTTTTTGCAGAGTGAGGTTGAGTGGCGAGAAACAGAGAAATGGCTTGAACGAAGGTATGCAGAGGAGATACATAAGAATAACCATAAAGGAGAAGTAGGGGGAGGTTTTAGTATAATTGGGTATCAATGGCGGACACTTCATTTTAATGATGAAACACGACAGAGTGCTGTTAAAGTAATGGCTGCTTACCATCGACAACAATCACAACCTTCAGCTGCAGGCTCTATATTCCTAATGCAGCAGCCCCATTGTCTTGCTGTTCCATGTATATTTCCTTTACCTGCATTCACTAAATCCCATTGCTTCAGTGGTTTAGTATAGTGCTTCTCATATAATAGCCTGATGCCATTGCATCAAAATTATAAACCCACTAACAGAATCAGTGGTTTAAATAGTTGGACCGCTGCAATCGACTTTTCTTTAAAAGATAGGGACCCTATATTTGTTGACATGCTAGTCAAATGACTTGATCGACTCTAATTTTGAATCAATAATCTTACCTTAGTGGTTTTCTCATCCCAACATATTGGTTCTGTTATATTTCTTATGTTATTGATACCTTAGTGAGAGAAGTAAGCATTTCTGATTTTTGTGTATAGGCAGATATTTTGGATTTGAAGCTGTTCTGAGGTTTCACTTCTATGTCTGCTGTTTTGCTAGTAACTAACTACCAGATGAAGGACTTTTATGATCTATTTATTTGTTTCTTCATTAGATGAAGAAATAGGGATGGTTTTGTGGTGTGGGCAAGTCTAGATGCAAGATGGACCCTGTTGATTGCAATCCTCTTTTGTTATTATGGATCATGGATTTGGAAATTTTATTGTTTTGTGCTAATAAATATAGTTTTGATCATTATCACTTACCATGCCACTGCTTCTGAAATGAATGGATGATATAGGTTTTACTGTTTTTTTAAATGGTGAAGCTCCTTAGTAAGTAGTAAACATCTTGTATGATGTAGCAATAGCTCCCTGAACTGGGGTAACACTTCTGTTTGCGGTTTTCCAGGCAGATCATATGCAGAATAGCATGCTTCTCATTTGGATTTTGATGGGGTGGGGGTGAGGGAAACTATAGTCTGAGGTTCCTACTCATTGTAATTGAAGATCGTCCATAGCATGTTTTTCATTGTGTCCACACTGTTTGTTAAATTAAATGGTGTTTATATCATATTAATGCTGATGCTTTAAGCCTTGTAATTAGCCCAAAAGGCTCTTTTCTTTTTAGTTGGCTAATTTTTTATTTATCTTTATCATTGTGTAGATTTGAAGAGTATGGTATCAGCTGGGTTGGCCACTATAGCATCCTGCAATAATGACCTTGTGGATGCTATATATGGAAAGACAACAATCCGCATTTTATGCATTGGTCATGGTGGTGGAAGCTTACCATTGTTTTTGGCTACAAAAATCCAAGGTAGGAGATGGCCATTTCCTTGGTGCATGCTTCTCTGCTGTGCCTTTTTTAATTCTGGTAGAAGCCTTTTCTGTCATGGTTATAATGAATCACAAGAGTACTACTCAAAATCTATTCCCTGACAGATATAACTATATGGTATGGATTCTCACAATATAACCAACACCTGTCTAGTTTGTCTTGCAGAATGCATTGCAGGAGTATTGTGCTTTTTCTTTGTGTCTGAGTGTGTAGTGTTTAGGAGAGTCAAAATATAGAAGGAACTTTTGAGAAGGTGATAATGGAAATGAATGATCAAGAAAGAAGATTTGAAGCGCGTGAGAATGAAATCCCAGCCATCTCATAATCTAACATAAAAGCTGAGTAGTGCAAGGACTTTTTTTCTTTTTTAACGAGGCAATGAAGGTGAAATGCCTATTTTTTAGTATGATCTACTGTGGATGTGCTTATGATTTTTCACCGCCTGGAGCTGAGACATGAAAACCCAATTGTATCAAGCAAGTGAAATTAATGTTCCTGTAGCATTTATACTGCACACCTCTTTTAAAATTGTGCCACTTTATTGCTGTTGTTGTTTCTAGAAGACTGTTAATTCAAGATATGATTGATTGTGAATCCAGTACGAATGTGACTGAAATTTGTTCTCTCTTCAGGTGCTGTTGTTGACATAGTTGAAATTGATCCCCTTGTTATCTCTGCTTCAATTCGAGCAATGGGTTTTCCATCTTTCTCGGTTATGACCTCATCAGGTCAGCGTGCCTTGCCAAAGCCTAATCCCATGGATGAAGTGCTGTGGAAAGGCATCCATGAGAGGCTTTGCCTCTATGAGGCAGATGCTGAGAACTTTGTTCTTAACACCAGTAATACGTATGACATGATATTCATTGATGCATATGATGGTGATGATATCTTCCCTTGCCAGCTTTGGGACCCGGATTCCCCTTTTCTCAAAGCTCTCAGTAACAGGCTGCACCCTGGACATGGAACCGTTGTAGTGAACATCCATTCTGATTCGGAAGTTTTAAGCGCAGATCCATCCATTTCACATTATTACCAGCAACTTTTGCCAATGGGAAAGCATGTTTCGAAAGTTTGCCGAGCATACAAGAGCGTTCTCGCAGGAAATGGAGAGGAAGGTTCTGGTTTGGGATTCACTGTTGCAGTCCCTTGGGTATACAATACATCTCTGGTTGTATGCAGAGGTTCTGGGATGAATACTAGGCACTGCAGCAGGGATTTCATTATGAATGCTATCGTATCTAAATCTCGTGAGGTTGAAAATGTTCTCAACTTACCGTTCTCATTTTCTCAGTACATAAACAGAGGTTTTACACTCGTTGATTAATCATCAAATGGTTTGACATCAACTTTTATTTTTGTGATATTCAACGGTGCACTCTACGAATTCTGTTTTTTTCTTTTTTTAAAAAAAAAAATTGACACTAACCCCTCAACCCTCTAAACTGAGCTCACTTTACCGATGCAGTTTACCAGTGATGTAATATACTCGAAGAGTTTCTATTATTTTCTCGTTGTGTTAGTGGACTACATGTCAACTGTATAGGTCACCTTCCAGCCAAAATCCAAAACCCACGCATAAAACCCGTCCCTTGACTTGTTTATTTTAATGGGGTCTGAAACTGAAGGCAAGAAGCGATTTGAGTATGGAGGCAGGAGTGCTGGCTAGGGTGGATGGAAGCATGGTAAAGAAGCAAGGGCTGTTCATGGCGAAGAAGCCGGCAAAGAGCACGGGAAAGGCGGCGTGGATAACAGGGACAACGTTCATTGTCTTGGTGCTCCCTCTCCTCATCGCCATGGATCGAGAGTACCAACTTAACGAGCTCGATTTGCCAGAACGGAGCCTCCTCGGTGTCCCCATCCACAACTGAACTCGACACTCTTTCTTATTATATTTTTTATCGGGTTTTTGTACAAGCTACGAATTATCACAAAAGTAGAACACTACTATTCAGAAATTCATGACACAAGTTAACATCCACAGCAATCCTCTCCCTCTCCACCTCTCTCTTTTGCCGGTAACACATTCACAGCAATCACATAAGCTGATAAGGTCTAATTTCAGCAACATCCTATCCATCACCAAAGCCATGTTTGCTTCCCTTTGATATGCATTATGAAGAACATGATAGGAACTGTCACCACCCGACAACACCTGGCCCAAGTGGGATTGCCGCCACTGCAAAAAAATAATAAAAATCTGTGCAGCTCACTTTTTCAAAGGCAGTTCTCCTCCATCCCTATCATAGGAAGGGGTTAAATTTCTTTTATTCAAATATTTTCTTACACCTGTTATAATCATATATAAAGTTAAAGTCAGGTATTTAAAATTTTCCACTTTTAATAGATAATTTGATGGAGTGTATAATTAAATCTCAAACTTTAAGCTTAAAGTCTAAAATCTTAAACCCTAGAGAAAACTCAATAAATCATAAAACTCTAATGAAAAATAACTCATTAACTGTTTATATAATAGCAAAACTCGACCTCTCCTATATATAAAGAAAAAAACAAATTGAAATTAACTAAGAAAAATAAGTTAAATATAAGATTTTTTTAATGTTTTTATCCATTTCCATATCGATACGCTGTTTATATTTTAAATAAATCATGCTCAGGGTTCATGGCTGCTCCTCCCAGTCGATGCACTAAAAATAATAATAAAATTTTGTAGAAATATTTTCCATATCTAATCCAAGGATTTTCTTGACCTAGATTGATTATAGTAATCTATTTTATAATTTCCATATAAAAATTGAGTTTTAAATCTTATATTATCTATCTAATTCATAAACACAACTACAAACATTACACGTTATAATTTAAATCTTAAACTTTTCCAGCTATGTAAAAAACTTAAAAATATATTAAATTTTTTTTAAAAAAAAATACTTTCAAAACAGAGCTATGAGTGCATACAATCCCTGTGACGCAATAATATCACCCAAGACAGAAAACAAAAGATGGGAAAAGAAAAGATGGTGGAGTGGCAGTGTGGCACCCACCTTTGATCCGGCGACAAGCCATTGATGAGGACCTCAGCTGTTTGAGTGCCAACTGAATATTGGTGATTTGCCTGACAACTTGACCAGTCATTGATGGCCTTCTTCTATTCTATGATAAGGTGTACACAACTGTCAAGCGGAATTCTGAGGGAAATGTCGTTTTTCATAGTACAAATCCATATTCTTTAGGGTCTGATTGGAAAAATGGGTATAAATCATGTTTTTTTTTAAATTTGAAATTTATTCTTTCACTTAAAATAATTTTTTTATATATATTTTA
>Ga0307517_10010597_pt1 | contig 12883 bp, 9 predicted proteins | sample 23_EM_MG_FD_194515 | JGI IMG/M metagenome (GOLD analysis project Ga0307517, IMG submission 194515) | Populus trichocarpa ectomycorrhiza microbial communities from riparian zone in the Pacific Northwest, United States - 23_EM | ecosystem: Host-associated > Plants > Roots > Unclassified | place...
TCGACACGGACTAAAAAAATAGTATTTTACTATAGTAATTGTAACATTATTTTATTTTTTAACTACGTTAAAAATTAACTTAAAATTTTATATTTTTATTAATACACATGATTTTTATTATATTTTATTATATACAAACTTCGACTTTGTGATTCATGATTATATTTTTTACTTGATGTAAAAAAATATATTAATAACACGTGTATATTAATTCTTTTGCGTTGAATAAATATTTTAATACTTTATTTTTTGTTTTTCTTTCAAGAAAACTTATCCCACCCGCATCAAAACCCAAATCATAAAACTAGTGCACTTTCTATTGTGCATAGCAGTTGAGTTTTGTTTTTAATTTAAGAACCTCGAGAACTGTATAATCAATTGACTCCTTGCAATACGAGACAAGGTCTTGCTTGTATGGACATGAATGTAGCATATGCACTCCTTCTTTCTTGTGTTTATTCCCTTGTCTAGTTCTACAATAAATGAAGATTCTTACCACTTGGATTTTCTTAAACCACCCACCTTTGTTTCGCGACCCTCTTGGACTGCCGTGTACCATTTTATGTGGACACTCCTCTCTCTAAATATAAAAATAAAATTTTGGAGAGGTGTAGCTTAACTGATTAATTTTTAAATTTGTTCTCTGAAATCATCAGTTCGAGTTTTATAAATTTTAGGGTCACTGGTAGGGGTGAGTAAAAAAACCGAAAAACTGATTAAACCGAGAAAACCGGAAAAAAATAACCGAAAAAACCGAACCGAAAAAAAACCGATTAAAATTTTGAAAAAACCGGCCGGTTCGGTTTGGTTTCGGTTTTATAGGCAAAAAACCAAAAAAACCGAACCGAAACCGAAAAAAACCGAGCCAACCCGGAAAACCGAGCCAAAACCGAGCCAAACCGGTTTGAACCGGTTTTTCCCCTAAAAAAACCGAACCGAAACCGGTCGGTTTGACTCGGTTTCGGTTCGGTTTCGGTTTTTTTTAATAATAATTTCGGTTTGGTTACTTTTTTTTATAAAAACCGAACCGAACCGAAAATAATCACACCTAGTCATTGGAGGCTTACATGGTCGTTAATTTTAGAACCTGTAGAATTAATTGAGATATTTGAATACTTATATTAATAAAATAAAATAAAAATATAGGGGAAGATAAGTGAGAATGGACTTCCTTTTCTAAAATAAATAAATAAATAAAAGATTCTTGAATACACGATGTGTCCACCTTCAAATCTTGATTTCCTGTCCAAATAAGTGCCACATCATGACCAACTTTCCATGTTTTGTCTCGTATGAATATTCTAAGCCTCCCTTCCCCTTTACATTCTATCTTACTAATATTAATATATATATTTTTTAGTTTAATGTGGGTATCCGGACCAACTTGTGCGCATCTCGACTAATTTCACGGGCTCTGAAGTTAACAACCATGTAAGCCTTCAGTGACAATCATATGAGCAACCACAGGGCTCGAACCTGAGACCACAGAGGAAGCAAACCTTTTTGTTCCAAGCTCTTATCACTGGGTTACCACCCTAGATGGTGCTAATATTAATATTGAAAGGGCAAGTGGGATGCCATATGGACCCCTTTTTTATGCTTTATATTCCATTATCATTCATCACTTCTTATCACCTTGGACCGTAGTACTCTTTCAGGCATGGATTAATTATTTGTCGTCTTTATTAGCTAGCTTTATAACGTGGATTGACTTAATGATGATCCATAATATGAACATATATATAGTTGGTGGGTTATCAATATTGGTCAGCTCCCAAATTGTTAGAGACTGGAGTGCAAACTTGAAATTCTTTCACATTGAGATATTTGCTTCTTATCCAGGAAAAAATATATTAAAATAAGTATAGTTAATGTGTACCCTTTTATTATTTTCACATATTTCACCTCTTCTCCTCCTCATTTTACCAGAAACACCATAACTTTTTTTTTTTTTCTAAATCTTGTTATCTAAAAGTCTATGAAATCCAACTAATTTGATCGAGCCGGGTTAGTTCATTAAAGGATGTATTTTATTTATAAAATTCAAACTCCAAATTTTATTTAAAAAAAAAAAGAATCGAACCACTTAAACGAACCATTATTGATATTATAATCATTTTCATTATGGGTATATATATATATATATATATATTTTGCTATTTCTGCTTTTGTGTGGCAAAACACAAAATTAAGTTGTTTGATTATATTCTAAATATAAGTTTATGTTTGTGAAATCCATTATAATTTGTGTTCAACCTAAAAAGCAACATCAAGCTGCTTTTTAGTGGGCTGCAAACTCAGTTTTTCTCCTCCTAACTACTCTCTCACACAAAAAACTGTTGTTTTTGAAACTTGTCAAAATACCCGTTCATCTTCCCCATCCTCTTCACCTTCACCAGCGTCTTGTTGTTTTGCTTCTGTCCTCCTCTCATCTTTCTTCCCCCAAATATTATCGCAGACCTTCCCAATATTCCACATTAATTGAGATATTGACTTCATATCTAGGGAAAATATATAAAAATAAGTATAGTTAAAATGGACCTATTGTATTATTTTCACATATTTCACCTCTTCTCCTAGTTTAAAAGAAAGACGAAAACCATCGTTAATTTTCGAATTTCTCATTAAATCATGTATATGACTCACACATGTTGAATTGTTGATGGATTTTTCTTATATTACGCCATCCCGAGCTAGCAGTACTGGCCTAATTAAGGATTAATGCAGCTTTTAATTAGGAAGTACGTAGTTATTTTATTTATGATAAGCAAACAGTGGAAAATTAAGCATATTCTACTTGTTAGTTAACACATACCTATATGAGGATTCTGTCACGGATGATGATCTATTACTTTAAAGCAGAATTTAGCTGCTCTACAATGAAAGAGAACAGGTCTTTATTTATTTATGATCATAAGCAAACAGTGGAGGCATATTCTACTTCTTAATTTGTTGCCTTAACAAATACCTAGAGGAGGATTCTCTCACGGATGATGATCTATTACTTTAAATTAAGCAAATGTTAGCTGCCCTGCAATGAAAGAGAACAAGTCTTTAAACCTTGTGATATAGCCTGCAAGAAGATGACCCATGATCATGAACAACATATATAATTATGAATATACAGAAAATCTATCTCGTTTTGGAGCATCCCAAGCTCCAGGAGGAATTCACACCATATGCTCTCAGTTGTGATAATATTTTTGAGGTTGTTTGTATCATATCCTTGAGCTCTTTGATATATATATATATATATATATATATGGTCATCGTGAAAATCCATGGACCATGACTTCGTGACATATTTTGGCTGGAGCCTTGCTACATGTGTACCATGAATTTATCTTGACATGTTTTTAAGGTGGATAGCTTTATGGCACAATTTGTGCCACCACATGATAGAGATATTGATGAGGTACAAAATGTAATGCAAATTCAAGTCATGCTGGGCATCAGAAGGATTTATTAAGGGAAATGGGGTTATTTATATGTGCTATATATGTATATATATATATGGTATGAACTAGCCATGGAGATGAAGAAGAAAATAAGAGTAACGCATGCCCCCAACAAATTTAAAGACAACCTTCTTGTATCATCTTCTATAATTAAAACATGCTTAATCAAGAAGGAAATGAAAGAAACATCAAAACATGACACAACTACGAGATGTCTTCCCTCTAATTACTTGCGGGATCTGAGATGATCATGATCAAGAACAGTACTGATCAGAAAGCATACGTCTTGGTCTTTGGAGAATCAGCGATCTTCAATGTCTCTTCAACGAGCTTCCTGGCCTTCCTGCTTCTTATCTCAACTCTCATGCTATCACTCTTCTCAATCTTATCATAAGGTTTCTTCATCTTCAAACTTCTTATTTTCGATTTCAAGTTCATCACCAAGCTCCCCAGTCCCATCGTCATCATGGCCAGCCACTACCTTAAAGCACCTGTTAGCCACAAAAAAACAACTATCAGCACCTTTTAGAAAAACACAAAAAGCCATAAAAAAGTAGATCAAGAAAAGAGAAGAAAGAGTGCCTTGAGGAACTATTACTTACAAGAAGATAACTTCTAGACAAGCAAGAAAAGGAGAGCGAGAGACTGTATAATCTATGGCACTAGCACAAGGTTGGAGAGAGAGGATGAAGATATGGTGGTACACGCTGAAAATGAAGAGGAGAAGTGGAGGGGTTGGGGAGATGAAATGAATGAATGCAAGTGACTGTGAGAGGTCACAATGTAAGCATTAAGAGCTTGGAAGGCAGACCACGCAATACTTGAGAGCTATATTGACCTTCTGACCTCTCTGGCAAATTCTTGAGCATATATAAAATAGAGTTTGTGGCATTTAATTAAATGCACTCGAGAGTTAATTGGGTGTGTTTTGTGGTATTTAATTTAAATTCATCTAACCTATCTCTAAATCAAGATTTCGTACGCATCGTTTTTTAAGAAATCATACATTTCCCTTGTATTGATACCTTTCTGGGCCTCATAATTTTGCAATTATAGATTTTATCTCATTTAGAAGATACGATTCTTTTTTTAAAAAAAAGTTTTGAGGTCAATGTGTTCATACCAATTTATTAAAGTTGGTATGAACACAATAATTGACAGAACGAATGATAAAATTGTTGATAAAATTATTATATAGATAATGTTATTAATAATATTTAATTTATGACTTGCCAATCAAACTATTTTCTTTTCCCTTCCTTTCTCTCATTTCTCTTTTTTTTATTATGTATTTTTTTTACAACAAACAATCACTCTCTCCCTTTCTAATCTCAACACAATTCAACTTTTCACAATAAATTCGGTCATCACAACACTCAGTTTATCAGCATCTGTATTCAGATTCAAATTTTATTGATGATTCTTTATTTTATATAAGCAAATCTACCTGTTTTTTTATTTGAACTCAATTTTAAAATGTTAAATTTTTTTGTAGTAAATGTATTTTGTTTGGGTGTTAACTTGTTTTATAGTTTTTTCTCATACAAATTTATTATATGGATTTATGATTTGTACATATTAGGGTTTGTTTTAGATTTTGTAAAATTATATTTGTTTGTAAATTAATGAAACTCATGTGGAATTTCTTACTTAGATGTTTTGTGATGAAATAAATAATTACTTATTTAACGGATCCGTTTTATATTTTATCAATTTTGTTGTCGAGTTGAAATTTTCGGTAAATATATTGAAATTTGAATTTATGTAAAGAATTGATAACAAATTAAGAGTACTATTAAAATAGATTGAATAAGTTTGATCTAAATTAATATTTTTACAAATTTATTTAGTTAACGTACGTAGTTAATTAATACATTTTGTCATAATTATTTTATATATGTTTGATATAAGTAATAGATAATCGTTTATGGATGTATAGAGATTCATCCTAAAGGTTGCAGAGGATGAATTATTGTAATAGAGTTCAGAGTTTTATTAATTATGCACTATCTAATCCTAGAAATATTAGTGGAGGGGGCATTAGATGTCTATGCAAGATGTGTAAAAAAAAGATTTCTCTATTCAGATGTTGTAATGATGCATCTTCTACAGAAAAAGTTCATTGAGAAATATATGTGTTGGTATATATGCACAAGAAGAACCATATGTTCCTCACGATACCATGGTAGAAAGGATGGTTGGGTCAACTTCTAGTTCTTACAATATGCATGGAGTTTTAGATGACAATAATAATCCTTATAGGAATATGATTATGGATGCTATGTAAATGAATCAAAGTCATGCCGGTCAATGTCCAATCATAGATGAACAATATAATGTACATGCGACCATGTTTTTTTATCTTTTGAAAGATTCTGACGAACCATTATGGGATAGTTACACAAATCACAGTCAATTATCGGTCGTTGTACAAGTGTTCACCATCAAGTCAGATCATGGGTTAAGTGGGGCTAGTTATGACAGAATTATTAAATGAACAATAAGCATTCTATCTAAAGAGGATAGACTGAAAGAGAACTTTTATGCTGCCAAGTACATGATGAAACCTCTCGGTTTATGATACTAAAAAATTAACATGTGTCCAAACTTCTACATGTTTTACTACCTTGAAAATACAGAATTGACCGAGCGTAGAACATGTAAGCATTCTCATTATAAACCTATAATTGGCAAGGAAATGACTATTGTCACATATAGAAAACTTAGATACTTCTCAATCACTTCATGATGAGCCCATGACAAGACATCAATCGCATGACAAGATATCAATCTTTCATATATATATAAAAGATTTGTTTCTTGTTTAAATCTTTACTTGACTTGGCGTCTTATTTGATTTTCTTTCTTCTTGTATCTTTCAATATATTTTATTAAACACAAATATTATCCTTGCATTCATAGTTTTTAAACCCGGTTCAAGATCTGGATTCCGAGTTTTGACCAGGTCACCGAGTTTTAACTGGGTCACCAGGTCGCTTAGGTCAATTCTTTTTTTTAAAATCAAAACGACATCGTTTTAGTAAAAAAAAGGTCAACGAGTTGCAACCAGGTTTTTGACCGGGTCGCCGAGTCAACTTACCAGGTCAGCTGGGTCACACCGGATTTTTCTTTTTCCTATTTTTTCTTCAACTCGGTCTAGTTTTAGTCCCGGATCGGTCAAGTCTCAAATCAACCCGCCAGGCTGACCGGGTTTCAAAACTATGCTTGCATTCCTTAATTAAAAACTTTTATTATACCAGAAAATATATTCATAATAGCGTCACCTTTTTTTTAATCTGTCTTAGAGTTCAATGTGGAGCCAAAAATATTTGGAAAAGAAAAGAAAAGGAGGGGTATGTACAATGACAAGACTACCCCGTATTGACAGACAACTAGGGTTTTACGAATAGCAGAGCTGGTAAGTCGAAGGAGAGGCGCTTAGGAGCAGATACATAAAATCAGTGGTCTCCGCAAGACCGCAACCGCAACTGCAACCATGGGTAAGTAAATTTATCTCTCTGTTTCTCTGCCTTGAAATAAAAAAGTAGTATATCTCTGTGTGCTGTGTTGTGTTCTGCTGTAAAATGGTGTCTCTGTTTATGTCTTTGAAGGTATCTCACGTGACTCTATGCACAAGAGGCGTGCCACTGGAGGCAAGAAGAAGGCCTGGAGAAAGAAGAGAAAGTACAATTTCCTTAATTCTCCTTAGTTTCAATATTTATTTTATTTATTTATTTATATTAATTACTTGCTTATTGGATTGATGAAGGTATGAGCTAGGCCGTCAGCCTGCAAGCACTAAGCTCTCAAGCAACAAGACTGTCAGAAGAATTCGTGTGCGAGGAGGCAATGTGAAGTGGAGGGCCCTCAGATTGGATACTGGGAACTACTCGTGGGGCAGTGAAGCTGTCACTCGCAAAACCCGTATTCTTGATGTGGTTTACAATGCCTCAAACAATGAGCTTGTCCGAACCCAGACTCTTGTCAAAAGTGCTATTGTTCAGGTGGATGCTGCCCCTTTCAAGCAATGGTACCTTCAGCATTATGGGGTTGACATTGGTAGGAAGAAGAAGGCTGTGGTGAAGAAGGAAACCCCTGAGGTATTATTGTATATGCTTTACCAGAATAATGCTTCTTTTCTGTTTCTTTTATATTTGATTTTTGATTTCACGTTGAGGATGTTTGCTGGATGCCCATGATCGTTATTAACATGATTTTCCCAAGTGTAAGAATGCCACTTCTATGGGATCTACTGAATTTCTCCAACGTTGTTTATGAATAGGATAAGAGAAGTTGATCTGTTTTTTAGCTTTATGGAATCAATATGAACCCTCCTCGCTTCAATGTTTCGCTGCTCCTGTAAAGCCTTCAAAACTATCTAAAGCATGAATTTTGATTCAGTGACTTTGACCCATCCGTATATTCTCCAGAATAAGATTTTCTTGTACTAAGGGCTGTGTGGTGTGTGTGTGCTCAATGTCATTCCTCATTTTGATTTTTTCTTCTTCTCTTGTATCCTGAATATTCTGGTGAACCATTTTTCCTCCGAAGTTTCTCTTCAATAAATTTGATAATTAACATAACTTCAATGCAAATATTGAATGCTGTGGATCGCCCTGTTTGTTTATAGAATATAACAATACTGCCTCTCTTTTTTTCTCTTTTTATTTAAGATTAGCAGAATGCTTATTGATGATGTTTTTCTATGGCTCATTTGTGTGCTAGGGTCATTAGTGTTGTTCATGTTGCCAACAAGATAGAAACCATACTATATTTTAATAATTGTTTTTGCATGGTAATCGGCTGTTTTATCTTCTGCTTGTTTCCTGATTTTGTTTGACATATTAGTATCTTTTAGTTTCTTTGTGTGGTGTTCTTAATTAAAATGTTCTGTCTTGTATATCAGCAGGAAGGAGAAGCAACTACAGAAGAAACAAAGAAGAGCAACCATGTCATCAGGAAGCTTGAGAAGCGTCAACAGGTTCGTAAGCTAGATCCTCACATAGAAGAGCAGTTTGGAAGTGGTAGGCTGTTGGCTTCCATCTCTTCTCGACCTGGTCAATGTGGCAGAGCTGATGGGTGAGTTGATAAGAGTTAGTTATATACTCTGATAGTACATGGGGCTTTCAATGTCAACTTATTTATTTTCTTACTTATCTTTTCCTCAACAGATACATCTTGGAAGGAAAAGAACTTGAATTTTATATGAAGAAGATCCAGAGGAAGAAGGGAAAGGGTGCTGGTGCTGCTTAAGCAATTCAATAACTGGACTCCTCTGCTTGTTTTCGAGTTTAGTTGCTTTACTTTTCATTCTATTATGCGTAGGACAAAAATTTTGTATTTCAGCACTGATTTTGGAGTTTAAATATCTATATTTAGCCTTCTCCAGTGAATCACGTTTTGGCTTGCTTGGAACTCATAAATCAATTTTCGAATGAAATTAAAACTTCTAATTTTTTGACTGAGCCACCAATATTATGGTCACAGACAGTTACTGAAATTGCTTCCTTTGAACATCAGATGTGTTAAGTTTGTCAACATTAGGAGTTGGGAAATTGTAGGCAACGGCCAACTTGAAGAATGATTTCAGCTGGAAAATTAATGTTATGTTCTTCTCAGATGTTACCATAAGATTTGCCTTGGTAGTTCTAGGTTTTGGCAAACTTCAGGTTCAAGTGCGTCTATACTGATGACAGTTTCAGATATTGCTCTGGCGTGTAGATTTTGTCTCCAGGAATTCCCTGATGCCTTGTTTGTTATCTCCCCCGTGTTTTTCCTGACAGTAATAAGACAATAAAAGATTAACTCATGACGCTGCTGATTCCAGAGCTCCAATCTGCTGCTCCATGCTGTATCTTCCACCAAAATCTTGTCCCGCAATGATGCGTGTTTCTTTAGGACATTCTAAAGTATAAAAGATATAGAAACTGAATTGGTTTTTTGTGGTGTTGGAATAACTCAGTCCAGAACAAGTGCTGCAAGGAACCTCAGCTTTCTTGATAGCTACTCCCCGTCCATTACAGGCAAACTTCTTTCCTCTTGAAGAGGACCATACGCAGAGGTTAAAGATGGAGATCATTCATGGAACCCTTTCCTCGAAGAAAAAATATCGACAGGCCACTAATTCCTAGGACCGAGACTAGACATAAGAGAGACAAAAGAAGATAATGCAATGAAACATTGGTCACTGCTCCAATCCAAACCGAAGTGATGTAAATGATTTAGCCTTGTCCATAAGATGCAGGGATATCAACTTTCATGAATATACAACAGCAATGCGAAGCACACGTTCCTCTCTTGTCAATAAAGACATGTCAGGAAGCTCTCTCCACTTACAAAGGACATGTCAGTATGACAACAAAAATTATTGCAAATCTTTATTAAAGTAAACACTTGAAAAACAGCCCATGATGAGTACAACTCAAGAAGCTCATGAAACATCATTGTATTGTGGTTGTTGCCAGGTAAGGCTTAAATTTTGGTTTTTGCTACCAATAAAGATTATTTGATAATATGATAGCGATTATTTTTCAAAGTATTTTTCACTCGGAAATATATTAAAATAATGTTTTTTTATTTTTTTAAATTATACATCAAAATGATCTAAAAACAACAAAAAATATTAATTTAAAATAAAAAATAAAAAAATCAAATATTTTTAAAAATACTTTTAAAACACAAAATAAATAAACCAACAGCCTCCATTTGCATCCTGCCTAGACCTCCTTTGGGTGATCTTGACCCATGGACGCCCACTATGCAATGCTAACCTAAATGTTAGGCTTTTGAAGATTAATGTGTGTTCTTGGAGGTTTGCAGCTGATGGATCCCAAATGGAGGACTTTTTATTAGGTATATCATTTTAAAAACAAAATAATAGGTCAGGTCCAAAATTATAAATTGAATAAAAGCCTACAAGAGAAGAGGCCCATTTGACAATTACCCTAAAACAGGCCTGTAAAGAAATCCTAATTCATAGGCAAAATCTCTAATTCCAGTTCCTAGCATGATCATCTCATTGTTAGATTAAGACCCTACTCAGCCTTGAAAGGTTTAATGGGGTGACATTTTTTAGGACTTTTGTCACCGTCACATTTTGAAAAAGATGGAATAAAGGAGGCAATTGTGTCAGGACGCAGCCGTATCCAGTGGAGAAATGAAATTGGAGGGATGTTTTGGAGCTGTCGTTGACTCTAGTAAAGGAGTTCAGGAGAGAAAAAACGGAAGGGAAAAATAGGGGCTTAAAGTTAAGATTGCTAGACGTAACTGCAGCAATGGTTGTGGGACCAGATGGACACCCAAACCATTATGGACACTGGTCACCTGAGAATGTGACTCTTGCTGATCGTGTTCACTGGTGCCTTCCAGGCCCTACTGATACTTGGAAGGAGCTCTTGCTTCAGATGCTGAAGAGGGAAAGGTGGCGAGGAGCCGTTTGGTTGCAGAAAAAAAAATGCATGTTGACGCATCTGAGTCGGTTTTCACACTGGCAAATGGCTGGGAGGAGTTTATGTGTGGAGTGTGAAGGAACATGGTTCTGATTTCCAGTTTTTATTGTTTATTATATATTTGTCATCGTTTCTGAGTCAGTGTCGGCCATTTGGCCATGCTCCTAACTCCTGAGAAATGGCTGGTAAAAATTAGAAAAACATCATACAAATCTGATAAAGTGAATACCATGTGCGATCAACCGAAGGATAAATTGTTAATTACTTCTAGTTCTAGTTCAGAATTTCCTGTTCAAGTGCAGAGAAGATCAACAACAATAAAACTAGGCACTAATCAAAGGTTCTATGCATACCCCACAGGCACCGTTTATGCCAGACAGGTAACCCTACTTCATCATCACCTTTTGACCTAAATTCTTGATCTTCCAGAATAAACCGGGGATATAATGTGCTTGATGTTTGCTAGACTGCTAAAATGCTTTTAGCCATTACTAGATAAATGAATGCAGTCAGGCCTTCACCCTAGAAAAATGTCGGTAAGTCTTGCCTTGACAGCAAATGCAAGGATTCTAGTATGGTTCTGAATAATGAACTGCATATGAGCAGTCCCAATATATTTTGTTTCTTCAAAAAAGAATTCCAATATTCCTTTTTCTTTATCTAAACATCAACTAAGATAACTTCATCATCTTTAAGTAACCCAGCCACAATATTGTTCAAATTCATGTGCACGAACATTTGGACTGATAGCTGAGAAACCAAATGACCAACAATGGTTCGGCAACCATTTCTTCTAATTCCCAACCGCTAGTTCCTTTTTCTCAGACCAATTTGATAGTAAAGTAATTTACAGCAAAAAAGGAAAGTGCTTCCATATCATTTTTCTCGTGGATATAATAAATTAATAACCCAACAGTCTACCAAGTCCCACCCTTGGTTGTCACACTGGGCAGGGAGGTGTGTAATAGGTCCCAGCTGATATTTTATTTCAGAAAGAAGCAGATGACATGAATGATTAGCACTCTATTATCAAAGCAGAAGGTACTTAAGTTTCCACCGAAAAGAAGTGTTGAAATATTGTGCATAGAATGAACCCAATTTCACTAAAATGCGATATGCAATCATCCATAACTTTGCTCCTAAGCCACGCCAGGCTCACTTGGCACTAAATATAACCAGAAGAGCAGTCCAATACTTACAGTTGAAGATACCTGCAATGCTAAACACCATGAGGTGGCGCAATGTTATTCATGAGCCTTGTGATTGCTGCCAATTTCTTACTGTAAAATGTGATCATTGTTTGATTATGTTATAATTCTTCTGCAGCTCTATTCCCATGTGACCCTAGACAAAACTATGTGCGCATTTCTGTGCCTAAAAAATGAATGATAGAATCAGCATAAAGGAATGCAGTCCATTTTCAGCTTGCTCTATTTGAAGACTTGGCTTGAATCATTTCCAACTTCATCAAAAGTGTGTCGGACAAAAGTTAATGCACATGGTTTTGATTTTCATTATGGTTGCTGCTGGTTAATAGGATTAGGTGCATGTGTAATTGTTAAGCAAACTAAAAATCAAGTCTGTAAGGTACTTAAATCCTTTATGCACAGAGAATACTGGCAAAACTAAGCAAAACTAGTATGAAACTAAGCAAAACTAGTATGACAATGAAAAAGGCTAAGTAGTACTCAGTTATGATCATGATGCATGCTTTAACAAAATAAAGGGCATTTTCATCATGATTGTGATCTTGCACTGGTGCTCAAACTTTACCTCTATAAAGGATGTCAATGGAAAAATTGATGCGGAAACGAAAAGGCTAAGAATTTCCTAAGCCTGCTATCAATTACTGATTACGATATTTCACCAAAAATAAAAAGGTGTATTATCTGTTGAAAGAAAAAAAAAAAAAAAGTTGTCCATGGACAGCAAAACAATAAGCAAAAGTGAAAAACAAGAAAAAAATTTGAGAGGAAG
>Ga0307517_10010598_pt1 | contig 12882 bp, 9 predicted proteins | sample 23_EM_MG_FD_194515 | JGI IMG/M metagenome (GOLD analysis project Ga0307517, IMG submission 194515) | Populus trichocarpa ectomycorrhiza microbial communities from riparian zone in the Pacific Northwest, United States - 23_EM | ecosystem: Host-associated > Plants > Roots > Unclassified | place...
CCGAGGCGTTGCTCATAATTCACCCAACTCGTCGACTGGCCGAAAAATGGGGAGATAAGGACTCTATAGCACCAACCAACGTGAAAATTTCTCTGCATTCCTGTCAGGCAGCATTGAAAACGGGCTTATCTCTCGGTCTCAGGCTTCTGCTTCTTTTTAAAAAGTGCCTGGAATGCCGTGAACTTATCATCACTGACCAGATAACGACCATCGTGCGCTTGGCGATCATCCCTCGTATCATCCAACAATGGCTTATCTCGGTTTTTGTTACGCTATCATGATCGTCGTTTTCGTCGAGGGCCCCAAGGCCCCACCGATTTAATTTGATAGATCCATCGCGAAACCCCTTTCCGCGGGAAGCACCCCAATTAACTCTCGTTATCGAGAAGCCGCAAACTATCACGCTGCTTCTACATACAATCTTAGGTCAAGGCACGCCCCAAAAAGCCAAACATCGGACAACGCACCGAATGTTGAGAGATAAACAAAGTCTTTGAAAAAAGTATTTCTCAGAAACTTCAGGCCGGGTTTCCCACAGAAAGGGAGCTTCTTAATGAATCTCTTTCAGGAAGCGAATTATTCTAATAAAAAAGGTACTCATCACGTTTTGTATCACATTGTATCTCAGCGGCCTTGCAGCTGGAAAAGGCAACGATACAGTACCCCAAAGGGTTGAGTATTCGAACGCGACTTGTGCTAATTTTAGCGGCCAAGTCAGGCCTATAAATAGAGCAGGCGCCGTTCTCACAACTCTGCACATCTCCACCAAAAGCGACGAGCCATGTCACCTCCAAAGTCTTTCAAGTCTTCGCACGGTGCACCCCCTTTCAAGTGGTCGCACCTCTGGGAACCAGCGATTGTCAACCCGGTCAATTTAAAAAGCTACACGATTCCCATCTTCAATTTAAGCGACCCATATGCACGATCGTTCCATCTTAGTTGGCGTACGTATACTATTCATATCCAAGTTGGCGATGTGCTGACCATCCCTTCCTAGTCGGGTTCTTCGTGGCCTTCCTCTCCTGGTTCGCTTTCCCACCTCTAATCCCAGATGCAATCAAGTCCGACCTCCATCTCTCCGCCGCCCAAGTCGGCAACTCCAACATCATCGCCCTCTGCGCGACCTTCGTTGTCCGTCTCATGGTTGGGCCTTTAGTAGACCGATATGGCCCGCGAAAGGTGATGGCGTCCCTCCTCATTTTGGGTGCCATTCCCTCTGGGTTAGCCGGCACTGCGCAATCGGCAGAGGGTCTATATGTGTTGAGATTCTTCATTGGAATTCTTGGAGCGACTTTTGTCCCATGCCAAGCGTGGACTTCGACCTTCTTCGATAAAAACTGCGTTGGGACTGCTAATGCTCTCGTCGGTGGTTGGGGTGGGTACTCTGCCTTTCATGGTCGTGGTTCGTACTCACGCAATTCTTACATCGGTTTACAGGTAACATGGGGTGAGTACAAATTGTAAATTCATAATGACTTCAGACGTTGATGAATTACATAGCGGAGGCGCCACATTCGCCGTCATGACTTCTCTCTTCCAGACCCTCACACAAACCTACGGCCTCTCCACCCACGTCGCCTGGCGAGCAGCTTTCGCAATTGTTCCGTAAGTTTTTATTCCGTCTTACAATGTAAACGGAATTTCATTGAGAATTCAGCGCACCCATCCTCATCTTCGTCGCCGTTTTAACCTTCATCTACGGACAAGACCACCCCGCTGGGAAATGGTCAGAACGCCACACGCTTCCCGCCGCTGCACTGGCCATCAAAGAAGGACACCAAATTCCCTTTGACCATGCCGAAAAATCCGATTCGTCGTCCAAATCCACCAAGGACGAGAAAGACCCCGAAGCAAACGCCGCAGTCAGCGTCCGACCAGTCGTCGCCGAAGAAGACCTCGAACTTGTCAAATCCACCGTGGACGTGGCCATCAACGAACCGCTTACCCTCAAAACCACCGTGAAAATCCTCACAAACCCACTGACGTGGTTACCTGCCCTCGCGTATCTCACGACATTCGGTGTGGAGCTCGCCATTGACAGCAAGTTTGCGGATGTCCTGTTCGTCTTATTCAGCAAGAAGCGCCCAGGATTCACCCAAACCACCGCGGGTTATTACACATCAATTTTGTGCGTACACTGAACCCTGCATTTTCGACTTGGATATACTTAGCTTTCGAAACTTTACAAACAGGGGTTTACTCAATCTCGTCACGCGTCCTGCTGGTGGTTATATTGGGGACGTCGTCTATCGGCACTACGGTACGAAGGGGAAGAAAGCTTGGACGCTTATTTGTGGATTGATCATGGGCGCCGCGCTCCTTGGGGGAGGGTTCTACCTGCAAAACACCCGAACTTCGGGAGATCACGACCGTACGTCTCACTTATTACGTAACTCAACAACCCGTACCGATGTCTTACCACAGTGGCCCTCCTGATGGGCGTCTTCTCCGTCGCCGCGATTTTCTCCGAATTCGGGAACGGTGCCAATTTCGCTCTGGTACCTCACTGTAACGCTTACAATAATGTAAGTCCCCCTCCTCTATCTCCGTCCTGGCGTGCCTCGAACCGAAGTACTCACATGGGTCATTTTCTAGGGCGTTATGTCGGGGCTCGTCGGTTCCTTCGGAAACTTGGGTGGCATTATTTTTGCCCTCGTGTTCAGATTCCAAACACAAGTCGGAAGAGCGTTTTGGATCATGGGCGTGATCTCCATTGGTATCAACGCCTTGTTGATACCTGTTTCTGTCCCAGCATTGTAATCCTTTCCTCCTATCGTCCAATGAAAACACATTTTGTCTGCGGAAACGTCGTGAGATAAGATAACGACCAGGATAAATTCATCATGTATAAAATTAATTAGAATCTCGGGGTTATTCAACACGGGGAAATGATGATCGCACAAATGGGCGTAGCTTATCGCGGGATGCTATTCGGCCGAGGTTCAAGAGAACTTTCCATATTGGCCAAGCCTTACCTCCCTAACAGATCTGGGGAAGGGCCGCCGGAGGCGTGGAATAGACAAAGTATACGATATACTACTTGTTTGACCTGTCGTTGAACCGTATACCCATTTCCTTTGGACAATATGTCGCTCAAAGTGCAGCAGTTTCGTCAGTACCGCCCTCCCGTTTGCCTATCGTGCATCAACTAACCAAAATAAAGTCCATATCCCACTCCCCGACGAGCAAACATCATCATCGTCTTCGGACGAACCAACATCTAGAGAGTCGACGTCTCCATCCTCCGTCGAGTCCGATCTCTATGATGAGACAAAATTACCATCGGGAAGGGTTGACGTTGACGTACAATTGCCTACACCCTTTTATCCACCATCGCTTGTCCAACGAGACCCAGCTTACGATGTGCAGCGCATGGCACCCCGTGGTCTCCCTTCTTCGTTAGATCTTCCACGCCTCCCTGACGAGCAAGCATGTAGCGAAATAGATACTCGAGACATGTATGTCTATCTTTCCTATTTCCTAACGAAGTGTCTTAAACGTTGAACTCGGAAGCGCCACTCCCGATGCATGGGTCCCTAGGGATCCCAGAATGGTTCGCTTGACAGGGAAGCACCCGTTCAATGCAGAAGCCAATCTCAGGGATTTATACGCTGAAGGCTTTATCACACCCAGCAATCTCTTCTTCGTCCGGAACCATGGCGCCGTTCCAGTGATAGACCAGAAGAAGGCCGACGGATGGAAGTTGAAGCTTCACGGGTGAGGCTTATTTTTCTATGTCTAGCGTTCGTTATTTTTACTCTGGCCGTATCATAATAGATTGTGTTCAAACCCTGCAACGCTTTCCTTGGCAGACCTTCGAACTATCTTCAGGGTGGTGACCGTCCCTATAACATTAGTCTGTGCGGGTAATCGTCGCAAGGAACAAAACGTTGTGCAGAAATCGCTCGGATTCTCTTGGGGACCAGGGGGCATTTCAACGGCGCTCTTCACAGGGGTTTATCTAGCGGACGTCTTGGAATTCATTCAGCCCACACGCCAGGCAAAGCACGTCGTTTTTGAAGGGATTGATGATCTCCCGAATGGACCTTACGGTACGAGGTGAGCACCGCATATCTCTAATCCAAAAATAGCATTCGTTCACAAGGATATTTCTCAGCCAACTCACGAGCTGGGCAAGAGATAAGCGGAAAGGAATGATGCTCGCGTGGGCAATGAACGGGCTGCCGTAAGAGTTTTATCTCCGTAGTAGATTGGGCGATTGAAGACTATAAATAAGGCTTGAACCAGACCACGGCTTCCCACTTCGCCTGGTCGTCCCATCGCAAATCGGTGGCAGATCTGTGAAATGGCTAGCAAGAATCGAGTTGTCTGCTATCGAAAGCCAACACCACCTCCACTTTCATGATAACAAGGTTCTGCCGATGCCGCTGGGTCCAGATCAAGCACGAGCAGAGAAGGCATGGTGGTACGATCCAAGGTAGGATGCGAGATGTTCCCGCTGCAGGTGGATTTTCTGACCCAGAGAAATATTGCTAGATACATCATCCGCGAGTTAAACGCGAATAGTGCCATCGCCTCTCCGGATCACGACGAGATCATCGACACCGTTAAGTTCGCAGCGGACGCAACGTACACAATGAAGGGTTATGCATATGCAGGCGGTGGGCGCAGAGTCACCCGTGTCGAAATCTCCTCAGACGATGGCAACACTTGGAGGCTCGCCAACATATCCTATCCGGAGGATCTTTTCCGGGAGGTGGTTCATTTCGACCCCATCTACGGTGACTTAGATCTGACCGATTCCGACACCTGTTTCTGCTGGTGCTTCTGGTCATTCGACATCGAGATATCTGTGTTGAAAGCGAGTCGGGCGATTATGGTGCGGTGCATGGACGAATCGCTTGCCCCACAGCCTCGTGATATGTACTGGAATGCGACCGGTATGATGAATAACTGGTACGTAATATATCTTTATTTTCACCGTGGAACTGCAGGAGCGCTGAGAGTCCGGGATCAGGTGGTTCCGCGTATGCATCCACCAACTGGATGATGGAAAACTTCGGTTCGAGCATCCCACTAGTAAGTTTTCTCATTCATTCTTTGATTCCAGAACCCGAGCTAACCATCAATTCAGTGGCAGGAACGCAACCAGGTGGTTGGATGCAGAGATTAAAAGACGAAGGGCTAAACCCAGCCAAACCCAATTTTTCTAAGGATCCAGTAACACTGTCGACCTCGAAGGTTGAGGTATCCAAACCAGTCGAAACCATCATGACCAAACAAGGCGTTGATCGTAAAATCACCGCCGAAGAGCTGGAATCATCAGAAGCAAAAGAACAGGCATGGTTCGTCGTGCGCGGAGAGGTACGGTTTTCGATTAACATATCCATTAGCATCGTTCCTTACCTCCTCCGCCTTCTTAGGTATACAATGGCAGCGGGTTTTTCACAGGACACCCCGGTGGTACAGAGTCAATCATGCTTGTCGCCGGAGAAGACGCAACAGAGGACTTTATGGCGATCCATAGCTCAGACGCACGGAAACAGCTCGCCGATTTCCACATTGGTACCCTCGTCGGTATCCAGAGCAGTAAGAAAGTCGACGAAGAAGAGACCTCCGGATCCTTCCTCCACCAGAAGAAGTGGAAGAAAGTCACGCTTTCGAGGATCGAAGATGTGTCGAAGGACGCAAAGATCTTCCGGTTCCAGCTTACCAACGCCGAGCAGGAGTTAGGATTACCTTTCGGTCAGCATGTCTACGTCCGCCTGAGAAAAAAGGTTCCCCACAAAGAAAGTATTGAGATCGTTGAGGGCGAGCTGGTACAACGAGCGTATACTCCGCTTTCAAAGAGAAACGCTAAAGGATTCATAGACTTACTCATCAAGTACGCTTTTAGTTTTAACCTTCGCCTAGTGTGGGATTTACTGACCTCACGAATGACAAGAATCTATTTTCCAACTGCCGAATTTCCTCAAGGAGGGCGGATGACAGTCGGTTTTTCAGAGCTTGTCGTCGGGGATGGGGTAGAGCTCAAAGGCCCCATTGGACATTTTATCTGGAAAGGAAACGGTATCGCCTCGATGCACGGCGAAGAAAGGCGCATCGCTGAGATCGGCCTGATTTGTGGGGGGAGTGGGATTACGCCAATTCTTCAAGTCCTCCGAGCGATTCTAACCGATCCAACGGGACATCATACGAAGGCGTGGGTCTTGGACGTCAATCGATTCCTGGACGACATCCTGTGTCGAGAAGAGCTTGATCAACTGGCGCTGGAACACGACTCACATTTCAAACTTCATTACAGCCTGACTGGCAAGCCATTCCCCGAAGACTGGCCTTACTCAACAGGGCGCATCACCGACGACATGTTGGTTTCTCATCTACCTAGTCCGCGACACGACGCATTGGTCTGCATTTGCGGACCACCTCCAATGGAAGAATCGGTCAAAGGTAACTACCTCTCGATCTCCTTGAAATATAGCTGAGTGACTCACCACGTTTGTCCTTTAGCTGCGCTGAGCCGCATGGGCTGGGACCTATCAAAGCAAATCGTAATTTTCTAATTTGAGAACGTAAGTGCCAAGATATGAGAATCGTGTGCAAAATACAAGAGGGATGAAGAGAGGAATAAGGACGTACGCCTTCCACAAAATGTTATTTTCTTTCCTCGTGAGAGGTCTTCGTGCGGAGTGTAAACATGATCCGGGAATTTTGGCCCCATGACATCAGCGGGAATACTAGTAGCCGAGACTGCCGAGTCACGCCGTGCCGTGGCATATATCACCTAAAATTGAGAGGGTTTTTTAAGAAGTGGAATTTACAGTAATTTACTTGAGAAGAAATACCGCCACTTGGCCTATTCAGCACCCAATGATAAATAATCGAAATCTCTGGTATTTGAAAATTCCTTGCCGAGATACAATCAGTTCTCCTTCTCGCGGAGTAAGGCGACAGTCTCGGACCAAGTGTTTGTCGTACCCTCCGAAACGAACGATAACCTCCTGAGCAGTTCGGACCTCACGCCATCTCAATTAAAATGAACACTACAACAGCGACAATCCAAGACGATGCCATTTAAAAGACAGTGTGTACATATTCTCTCTATTTGATTTTGAAATGACCTATTCATTTCCACGGGATGGGTCAGTCAATCCCTATACCCTCGGGAAGATCATCGAGAGTGACTAGTGACTGAAGGTCAAACAGGGACGTAGGTGTTTTTGAGTGGGGTTGTACTCATTCTGTATATCCGCACATGGTTGTTCATCTTCACATTATAGATTATAATACAATATATATATGTAGTCGTTTCATATCTGTAGCCTACAACCGTTAAAAGCCGATTGTGGCAACTGTTTCTCTGGAAGGGTCATGCTGGACTTATTCCACGCTGCCAATTACCATGCTTAGCTTCTCGTCCGTTGCAAGTACGTACACGAGTGTAGACATATCTGAAAATTTCAGTATCAAATTCGTCACCTGGAATTGAAATTGTGTAGCGCCTCTTGAAGCGTAACAGAAAGGGTTCCTTGAGAAAGTCAGTCGAGTTTATCATTCATACAAACGTTTCTTCGAGAACATAAGTAGATGAATCATATTTTCATTTCGAGTGGATGTACAACAGGTTATCCAGAAATCAGGACGGACCTGAACACCATCCAAAGGGAGTTGACAGAGGAAATGATCTCTCGATCAACGCTCGCTTATCGAGAACTGGGCACGAAGAAAAGAGAGGAACGGTAAAAAAGACACCCACCACTCCCGCTGACTCGTCTTCTCATCCATTTTCCTCGCCCGCATCTCACAATGGACTGCGGCGTATGATCCAACCTCTTCATCTTCCTCTCGATTTTTCCTCACTCGCTTCACAGATCTTAATCAACAAGGCCATTCCAACAAACCCTTCACAGCTACCATCGTCCCACGTTACGACTCGGAATCCTAGTCAAGCGTTAGCAACTTCATAACCGAGGCGTCATTGAAATACCCCTACCTATCTTGTATTCCAACAACCCCCCGCACAGCAGTCCTAGTCACCTGTCGGCCCATCCTTCTGAGACGGTACATGCGTCAATTGTCGAAGAAAACACTGATGGATACTAGGAAAGGCTGACCCCACTTGGGTCGTCGATCAGATATGTAAGTACACCGGGTAATGTACAGTTCCTGGTCGACCTAAAAAAAATTGGAATGGTGTTGACACAACAGATGATAGAGTGCGAGTTGCGTAACGTCGATGAACTACATGTTCAACTCTCCTCCTGATCAAGGAGAAGAGTGGAAGAAAGCCGCTGTTGACGGAACATTTAGAAATAGCCATGACCGATGGAGTAATATGAAAAATCACGGGGCGAGTGTTAGAGCAAGGAAGCGGTATGGAAATGTTCAATGCTGTTGTGACTCGTCGTTGTGGAAAGTGGGGAGATTTGATGATGTGGGAGCAGCGTGGTTAGTGTGGGCCACCGGTCGCTTTCTCCTAAGACCAGAAGTATCAGTTGTTACGATTGCCATCGGGTGTCAGCTGGGTTGAAGGCACCCACCTGGCGTGTAGTGTACGCTTGAACCCGAGTCTATTCTTGTCATCCCAGCACCCGCGGACCATACAGCGAAAGAATGAAGGATGTTGTGCTGGACAACTCCAACAGAGCCTAGTGGGGATAGATGGCCAGAACCTTCGAAAGCATCAACACGCAGGATAATAATGATGTGGGGATACGGGGACTCACCGGCACCAATGGTCATGAGATTACTCGACCACGAACGCAGTAAAATTTTGGAAGCATCATCGAAATGCAGAAGCCCAACTATCGATCCATCCCTGAGGCCAGAAGCGTCGTGATATATTGAACGCGAGTCATGCATCGTGTAGACAGGCAGTCGCAATCCATCCACGATTACTCCGATGATTCGCTATCCAAAAAGGCTCCCCATGGAATGAGGTGGCATGCAGTGCCAAGTTATGTATGTAAAGCGCACGATGCGTATGGGAATGCGGGGAAGAGATCCGAAAACCAAGACGTGGTACGTACCTATTGACTGTGAGAATTATTTTGCTCCCACGAGTCCTTGTTTGGTTCTGTCAGCGGCAACAGCATTTCGTGGTGTCGACAGCGAACCTCGATTGCATCTGTTCATCGCATCATATTGGCTATCCATTGGGGAGTAACCGAGCTACCGTTGGGGCCGAGTTTGTTCCCTCATTGGAACTCGTTGCCGTGTGCGTTCATGGTGCTGGAGGAGCGTTGCTTTCGGCGCGAAAGACATGAAAGGCAAAAATGAGTTAGTAATAAGATGAACGCATGATATCAGGTTAAAAGAATATCGAAATCATTAATGGGTCAGTGCCAGGGTTATTGGTCAATCGTCGATGGGGCTTGTTGTCCAAACTACAGCCTTCGGCTATACCCTTAAACATTGAATGGAAACCCATTTTTCGGCTAACCGCGGTTGATCATCATGTGAGATTGCAAATTTATCTTTTCTTCCTCGTCCCTTCTCAGCTGACTTTTCATGCGAAGTATTTTCTCTCGGTTTGAAGTAGAAACTAACAGCTGTCACCCCATTTTCTGGTAAAGATAAGAGTCTGAAATACATAGGCACATCTCACGTAGTTCACTGGCGCCAGTTGGAAAAAGGAAAAAGGAATAGTGATACCTGCAGGCTTGCGTTGAATAATCCACAGATACATCAGGACGGTTAACCTTTGTATATACTCCATCAAGCGGGAAATATTTATGAAATACCGCCTATTCTGCAACAGGAGAAATACAAAGTATACATAGCTGCTCATCTTTATTCACCTTGTCCACGTCTAAGTAGTCTCAGTTCCGCCTCTTCCAATTCAGGAATTGGGGTTTTCTAAAACTTAGTTGAACATATTGGATCTCACAGCGAAAGCGAGGGAACTCACAGGACATTTGTCCGCCTCATTGCCCGCTCAGGATTTAAATATTGACAATAGCCAGGTGTATAGTAGATGTAAATCTACCCGTATTGCTGCCACTGACGAATGAAAACGTTTCCCGACAAGAATGTTCACTACAGGAGACTTGCATTTTTATAGTTCCCGAAAACATTACAAGATCGGCCGACAAGCACATGTTCTAATTTTTGTCCATTCTATTTAAAGTTGCTCTTATCGCCCTTGCAGAGCGAGCTGTGTCACTCTTTTATTTCTCGCTGTTTATCTGCGGCCAACAACTTGTACAATGTCTAAGCTCCTCGCTTGTCCTGTCAGAGAGTGCATCGAACTTGGGGGGAATGCCGTCTTGTTCACTTGGAGGAACCCGGAAGCGACATTGACATCGGGGCTTGAGATTGTTGAGAATCATCTTCCTTTGCAGCGTCGTGCTTGTCTTACACATTGTGTACTTCTGAACCAGAACTGAGCGTGTATGTCTATGTCATCGCTGTGAACCGCTCTTTGGCGTCGGCAGCTGACGGAAATGAACTTTAGGTTATCGATATAACTAGTCACTCCCAGGAGCAAGGCTGAGATTAACCTCATACAGTATCCTCCAACTTGAAACCAAAATCGGTCTCGACAGGCACCCAAACACAAATAACCGCCAGAATCTCTAATGATCCTCTTTGCAACCGACCCATCCTTGAACCTCTCACGTCAATCGCTCATCGGCCAGTTGATATGCTATATTTTAAACCCGAGCCCCGTTTGTGGCTTACTGGCCCTTCAATTTTTTCACACCGCCAATAACAACATTCTGTGGCCATTGCCAGCGAAAAGCCGTTTTCACACTCCTGACCTCAGGCATCGCTGCCATGACATCTGTACATCGTCTCGAATTCGTATTTTGAGTTCTCCTTAGTACTAAGACTAGGATTCTAGAAAATATGTACCGCAAGCAAGTTGTGAACTTGATACCATTTTGAATGACAACTCCCCAAAATATTAAAAGAACACAGAACACATAACCTATTCGTGCATAAGACAGTTTCATGTGGTTCACGGTCCAATTGAATCAGGTACATTGTCCTCTTCCACACCGTGTACCCGAATGCCGGTGGGTACACCATGTGGAAGGGGACGTATAAGATGCGAGGTGCGGGTTCACGGAAAAGAAAACGTAAACAACTCAGGTCGACTTCCTCTCAGAGTTCAAATCGACATGAAACTATCAGCATTCATCACCGTATTTGCTGCACTCATTGCATCGCACCAAGCGGCCGCCGTTGCATGCACAACTGACACCGATTGCGTGAGCACCTGCGGCGCCGGTCAGAGGTTATGCGAACCCGCATTCTGCGCCAGTGGGGTTTGCCGTCGGGCAATTTGCACGTCTACCACTGGAGCGTGCCCAGTAAGTCGACTCTGTTTGTGGTGGTAAGGAAGGAACTCATGTTCTACTTTCAGTAAACACATTTCAACGATTGAAATCTTCACTGGGAGGCGCCCATTAAATACCAGTGGAAAGACATGCTACTCCGAATGGATCTAAATACAAAAAACATTTTGAAAGTTGTAATGAAATTGAATGAAATGTAGAGTCTGTTGGACACTCTGGAATAAGCTGAGCGCTACTAACCGATATTCCACTGATGACTTCTATCGTGATAGACACCGAAATACACCGATCATTATGGTAGATTTGCTCCGAGTCTGATACGCATCGAGTATCTTCATGCTAAGTTCCAAGGCGGAGACTGCAACCCTTTCTTTTCTCCTTTGGGGGTTTTCCCATCCCTCAGTCGAGTGTGGTTGCAAGTAGGGAGCCTTAAATTTGAAAGTCTGGCGGAGATGCATTTTACATATTCATGTCAGCTAGTCATGCGATGTTCAACTGCGTGAACTACTGCAAATTCATTCCAGCCCGGTAGTTCATCTTGTTTACGAGTCCGAGTTACTCGTGTCCATCTCGTGTGAGGTTTTCGCCCGTAGAGCGGAACCAACAAGCATTATCTGACACGGTAACTTTCTGGAAGCGACGCTACAAAATGATATAATATGGAGATTAACTTGCAGAATAATCAGTCCAATCCAGTTAGCTTCCCTCTCAAAGAAACAACAACTATGAAGCTCGCCTACCTCATAACCATATTTGCAGCGATAATAACCTCACATCAAGTTTCTGCTGTGACGTGCACATCAAGCACCACCTGCCGATCCTTGGGCTGCTCGAATGGCGGCCATGTGTGCGAAACAGCGAGATGTTTGAAAGGGGTCTGTGTTGGGCTCGTCTGTGCGCGTGCAGGCGCGCAGTGTCCGGTAAGTTGCACATCTTTTAGGTCTTAGAAAAAGCGACGAATTCCCTTTCAGTAATCGTAATAGGTGGAATTCGCGGGTAATGGAGTATGCACGGGAAATGGGTTAGAAAGAAGAGGTAGTCCCTTTCGTTCTTGAAGCAACCATAAGACCTCTGCAGTTGAACGCTTAGTGTTATGTGCAACATACCTTGATCGAAATATTACAGTAATGTATTTGGATTAGGGTTAAGACTGGCCACTCTTTCCACAATCTCTACTTCACCATTGACCTCATTGACTTTGCTTCTAGGGAAGTTCTGTCCTCCGTTCCGGACTGCGGCCAGTTTGCCTCCTTGCTGTTTGCATGGTGGACGGAGGAGGAGAAAAATAGGAAACTTGGATTATATCTTAACCATGGCTTGAATTTTATCATTGGTGGAGGAGGATCTACCCATGCTTCCCGATCAATCTCTTTCAGTGTTTGACCCGATTTCATGGACTCCATGAACTCACACGGGTGACTCGCACTGATCTAATCTAATCTGAGTTCCTCCCTTTCAATATGTTGGCAGAAACGATGTACAACAGCTCGTAAAAGGACTGAACCCCCTCAGAGAAACTCGAGACCTTCGCATAACCATCTGCGCGGCTCTGTACTGAATCACCAGGAGATTGGGGCCTGAGGTCGCAAGTGAACGACAGCGATCCTTGAACCCGAGG
>Ga0307517_10010599_pt1 | contig 12882 bp, 16 predicted proteins | sample 23_EM_MG_FD_194515 | JGI IMG/M metagenome (GOLD analysis project Ga0307517, IMG submission 194515) | Populus trichocarpa ectomycorrhiza microbial communities from riparian zone in the Pacific Northwest, United States - 23_EM | ecosystem: Host-associated > Plants > Roots > Unclassified | place...
AGAAGCTGGATGAGGAGTATGAGCAGACGCATACCGAGTTGACCAGGAAGATCTCTGAAGCCCAACGCATGTCTCAAGAGCTGAACATGAGTGTTGATAGGCTGGACGGCGTGAACAAGCTAATCGATAGGTGAGCGAGGTGTCTGTCCCGTCTGTCTGACGCGATCCACATTTATCGTTCTTGCTTGAAGGTACATCCGCGAAAAACGGAGTCGCCAGCTCAAGGAATGTGAACAACGCATCACCGAGCACGAATCCAAGATCAGCCAACTCGCTACGGATATTGAATCTGTCCGGAATGCAATTGCGATCATCGACAAGGAGGTCAATGAGAGTAACGCTTCCATGACGAATCTTCGGGAGAACATCCGGGTACGAAAATTGGCCAAGGAAATCGACGCCACGCAAGCAGAGATCGATGCGATGGACATGGAGCAGGCTGCGAAGGCGAGAAGGCAGTTTGATCAGAAGTACAACTTGGAGAAGCAGAGGGAGACGGAGATGCAGTCCAAGGTAGGTTGAATTGGACCTCTGTCCCCCGTTTTTCTGAAGTTGACTATATGCGGTCCCCAGTACGCTCATATTGGAGGAGAACTGAGCTCGCTCAAGGACCAGGTGGAGACGCTGGAGAATGATTTGGCAGAATTTGAGAACGTCAATAAGCGGTATAAGGATCAACTGGTCAAAGTCAAGGTGGGATGCTCCCGAGTTGGTCCACACTATCCCGGACTAACGCTCTTCATCCAAAGATGTCCGACATGGCGAATAACGACCTCGAGAAGTACGCTAAGGCGCTGGACAAGTATGAGATGGGTCTTGTTGTTTGAGCGTCAGAGCTCATAAGACTACCATAGTGCGATCATGAAGTATCATTCGTTGAAGATGGAAGAGGTCAATGATACCATGAAACATCTCTGGAACAAGACGTATCAGGGCACAGGTCCGTATCCCTTCCACCTTACGGATGGGCCCTAGATGCCAATTACTTTGGTTTTAGATATTGATGGCATCCGTATTCGTTCTGACGTTGAAGGTGGAGCCAGCAAAAGGTCTTACAATTACCGAGTAAGCCTCTCCGCTTCTGCCGTTCACTGCTTTAGCTAAGGGCTCGCAGGTGGTTATGGCAAAGGACCAAGTGGAGATGGACATGCGTGGGCGGTGTTCGGCAGGTCAAAAGATGTTGGCCTCTATCATCATCCGGCTGGCCCTTGCAGACTCGTTTGGCCAGAATTGCGGTATCCTCGCGTTAGACGAGCCTACCAATGCCCTGGACACCGAGAATATCGACGCCTTGGCCTCAAGTCTCGTAGAGTGAGTCCCTCAGCATGAATCAATCTCGCTGGTCTGACGGTCTTGACCAGCATTATCAACGAACGGAAGAATCACGCCAACTTCCAGCTTATCATTATCACTCACGATGAGAACTTCTTGAGGAAGCTGGGCCAGGGCGATGTTATGGACTATTACTGGTACGCATATCCTCAATTCACCCGTCTCTGATACTGATCCTTGGAGCTAGGAGGGTTTCTCGAGATTCACGGCAAAAGTCCATCATCGAGAGGCAGAGATTTGGCTAGGGCCGTCCTTCTCGATACCCCGCCGCTTCCTAGCACATTCCGTGTCCAATGTTCCACACCCAGTGCATATTTATCCCCAGAATTCATGCAGAACTCATCATACCTCAGAATGACCAACCGTTGGTCAAAAATTGGCCACTGTCATTTCTACAGCGAACTAGATGGTCCCCTCAGCAGTAGACGTGAAATGATAGTGGTGAACGGGTACTAGTTGTGCCAAATGGTGGAAAATTGGGATCCCCACGAGACACAGACAATTATAACAGTAGCTGAATCAGGTGAATTCGGTATATACATATAATTACAATTGAAGTTGCCACAGTCAAACATCCTGTCGGTGCCTTCCGTGGTCGGCCTAGTCGCATCGTCGCTACTCTCCGGTTCCGTCCTTCGTTTACCGCCTTCTTCGTTGTGGGTATCAGAAGCCCTAAGCCCTCTTCCCCCGAGTCTGCCCTGAGATCCGGGAGGAACAGATAGTCTCCCTCCTCGACCTCTATGGCCATGAAATACAAAGTTCCCTAGTCACAAGATCAGTTCAATTCACAGAACTCGCCAAACCGGCGTACCGTGCGGATGTCTCTCGCGACATGTAAAGATGGGTTCCCTGGTCTTGTCAGCTCTTCTAGCTGGTTTGTCGCCCGTTGCTTTGCAAATTCCAGGTCCGATATCCTCGCTTCCGTCCCAACCACAATGATATTTCCTGGGCTGAAGTCTCTGTGTACCCACCCTGCTTGGCGTAAGCAGTGTAGCGCTGGGATCATAATGTAAGTGGATCTGCTGATTCGCTGAACCCTATCACATACCCTCTGTTGCTCGATGGATGTGGACGAACACATTTGCAAACGAAGTCACTTCAAAGAGGGATACACCTTTTTCACTGTAGACAACCTGGTAACGGAACCGGGGATGGGGTGGGCGTTCTGGAGCCAGTTTGGTTGGGGCTGGTTCGAGGTAATGACTTTGATTGGCGACGGGGGCTGTGGGGGTATAAATTGGTTTCGGGATGGGGGTAAGGACGAGGGGCCGGGGTTCAAATTCCTCATCCGCTTTGAAGGTACTGTTTTCGAGGATCTCACAAACCCTGCCGAGACCTCCGGATGCGCCTGTCTTGTAATGCCCATAGACGTCAATAAAGTAATCGCAAAATCTCTGGTCAGTCATGGCCGTCTTAATTTCCGCTACGATTTCGTGTTCCATTTCCTTTTCGTAGCGGTCCTCAATCCAACAATCCTTGATGATGCGTACCTCCTGTGTTTCTTCGTCCTTTGCCTCAGACACCCGTGACCCCCGGCCGACTGGTGCATCGGCGCCAATATCGTAGAGCAGTGTCAAAGTGCGATATTCCCTCCCGCCGATGGTGAATTTGAGATTGAAATCTTTATCGCCGATCCTCTTGATGTTTGTATCAAATCCGAGGTCTGTCTTGGAGGACGTGGCGAGCAGGATGAAAAACTTGAGGAGTGAATCAGGGTCCTGGAGGACATTAGATACGTCAACACCCGAAGCATGAAAGTTGCACTAACATCGAACCAGTCAAAAGGGGTAACCGTGAAGAGGGCCGCTCGGCACAACAGCCAGATGCGAAACCTTGTGCCATATACGGTGGACCCAACCGAAAACGTTCGGCGGGGGTCGGAACGCATGGTGTGGACAAGGTTCCACAATGCCTTCGTATCGTTCTGTGAAGGATGAAAACATGATCCCAGCGAGCAATTGATTCAGGTTGACTTACATCAATGGGATCACCACCACCACCACCTCTGGCGGTGAACCGATCCCTCTCGACCTTTGTAGAATTCCACTTGCCGGTTTTTGTGAGCCAATCTTGAGCGATGAGGTGCTGCCTAACATTCGTTAGGACCTGGCTTTCCAGTGGATACAACACCCACAAGGGTTCCTTGGAGAAGTTGGTTACATGGGTGACGTCGTCGCGAAGAATTCTGCGAGCCTGGGACAGGCCAACGGCACGGGTGAGTTCGGTGGAGTGGGAAGTCGTATGCACCCCGCTGTCGGGGCCAGTCTGTTGAACGAGGCTTGAGTCCTCCGCACGGGAGTCGTTGGTGAACATCACCGGGGGATTGCCGGGGAAAGGAGAAAGTGAGGTGCAGCTGTGTAGCGGTGGTCTCTTCAAGAAGACGACGCAGCACCACTGGACGTGGTTGACTCTGCGGGATCGCAAATTTGTCAGCGGTTCCCACGTACGAGGTGTTGGGACTCGCTGAACCCACCAGGATCCCTTCCGTATTGTCGAGTGGTAGCTATTACGTGCCCCCCGCCATCCCAAACAGAGTTTTGCCCGGCAGAGTTAAGCCCTTCGTCCGAACGATAGTGGAGATCCATGAACCAAGTCAAGACAACCTGGCTTCGTATGCTTGACAAGTCCCCGGTATGGAACCGGGACATGACGCTGCATAGTGCATAGAATGGACACATGTTTCTCCCATCAAGGAAAACGGTCCACTTAATCCCTGTCCATCAATGACCAAAACAACGACCAAGCCACGAGTACTCCGACAGACAGCCGCCAGATATTGGCCCAGTGAAACTCGCGAACGGAGAGCACGTTCGCGTCGCCAGATTTTTCCAGAACCAGATGTGAATCGGACTTAAATGATACCAGCTCAAGCATTACATGTGAGACCCGAGTCCGAGACGAGAAACCTTGCATCTCCTGACCCCAGTTCGCGCGATTCGAGGCCTAGGCTTGTCCTGAATTCGATCTCGCAGCTGGCAGGAGGTCTACCACATTCGGTGATTGCCAGGCACGGGACCGCGATATCCGCGGTCGGCTCGAAATGACGGAAGTGCGTCATGCCCAAATACGGAAACCAACGAGTGGTTTGGGTGTCCCCGCAACTCCATCGTAAAGACAATGCGTCGCCAATATGACGTGACGCAACGGCCACGACGCGTCCCAACGACCGCAAAGGGGCATATCGTGATAAATTACACAGAGAGGGACAGTCGACTCGCCTCTCACCCTCATTAACGAGCCATGGACGATGGGCTGGGGGACGTTCCTCCGATAACCAAGAGTTGGGTTATCCTATACGTTCTCACTACAGTTGCTGTGGTGCGCACGTTCTCGTCGCCCGCTGGTCTCGGCTTACACCACAGTAACTCACCCGTTCCTGCCAATCCCGTGGCAAATCGAAATGGTTACCCCAATGCAACTGTATTTCAGTTTCAAGTCGGCCTTTACGAACGCTCAGGCAGCCCATCCCGCCCGTTACTAGACGTTGAAATAGCGAGCTGCCGCGGGGATTGCAGTTCTGGAGGGCTGTTACCAATTTCTTTTACTTTGGACCGCTGTCGTTTGAGTTCTTCTTCCGTCCATTCCCCCTGCGCGTCCCCGTGGTACCTCCCGTCACGGTGATAATGAACGGACATATTGATCGCTCTCCAGTACGAGGCATAGCAAGATGCTGTAGGAATCTTCATTCACGAACCGCAAAGCAGATTGTTTCTGGCTACTCCTCCAATCCGCTGTCATGCTCCCAGTACGTTCATCTTACCCGCCACATCACACGTTCGTTCTCAACTCACATTCTCCACCAAAAATGCTATCCCCACTCGTGAACCTCCCATTCCTTTCCCCACCCCTTACCTTTGTTCCGATTTACCTCTGGTCTTAGTGCCGTCCGTCCACACCCATATCTCTTTTTGGTCTCGTGACAATTTCTACCCCCCATCCTCCCCTTGCCCTCGCCGGAGTCGCTTGGATGGTCAATGGTACCTGGGAAGCCGCCACCCAAGACCTCCTCGGGTGTGCGATAGGTCATGTCGGATGGTTCATGAGGGATGTTTGGACGAGAGAGATGGTTGGCGGACCCACGATTCTGAGTGATGACCGGGTTCACTGTATGTTTCTCGTTGTTCAGTTGGCTCGTGGCTGACGAATACGTCGTGTTCAGGAAACGGCTGTTTGGAGACATTTGAACAAAAACAAACAAACTTGATCGTGTTTCTTGTGTGTACTAATCCCTAGATAGCGCGCAGTCGTCATCATCGTCGAATACACGTAACTGCTCCGCCCGATCTCAGTCCTCTGATCCTCAATCTGCCTGTTGTCAACCCCCATCGCATTTCCTGCTGGTTGTTGACTGGGCTCCCGAACGTCTGCCAGATGTCTCTGATCTGGATAGTTTATCCTACGTCTCCGCGCTGATCAAGGAATTACTCCGATGGGGTTTTCCATTCCCGTTTGAGATACCGAAGCGGGCGATGGGGGATGATGCGTACAAGGGATATTTTATCCCTGCTGGCACAACTGTCTTTGAGAACGTTTGGTGAGTCCCGTTTCGGTGGCGAAAAGGAGGTATTTGGAGCATCGCTTGCTCGCTGTGGCCGGGGTGCAGGGCAGCGTTTTATGACAAGGCCGCTTACCCAGCACCGAGCGCGTACGATCCAGAACGGTTCCTGAAGGGTGAGAGGTTGGATCGTTCGGCCAGTGATCCAGAAGACAGGGTTTTGGGGCCGGATAGGAAGCATCTACTGATTCTCCCGGCCCCTCCCTCCCCGACATCGATTTCTGGCCCCAGGGATCGCTTGAGCATCCATCTCTTTCCCTTCCGTTCAAATCTATGATCAAGCCGCGCTCGGAGGCTCAACTGTAGTTGATCGAGGTGTGTGTTCCCATGGGTTCCTGACACGGGGTCGCAAACGGGACGGCCGATCTCACCTGGGAACTCCATCGTCATGTTATATGGAGGATCTGTATGCTACGCCAGTCGGGACACCCGTGACTAAGCGGCCCCCAAAGCAGTGAATTCGAGTTGATAGTGGTGAACAGAGGTAGTTACAACAAATGGGTGGAAGACCGGAACCTCCACGATACCCATATTTATAATAGCAGTTGAATCAGGTGAATTCGGTGCATACATATCATTACAATTGGGGCCGCCACGGCTAAATTTCAGTTACTTGGAAGCCACAGGAATGAAAATGCAAAACCTACGAATGTACGGTTGCTTCATCTTCAAATTTCGCCCTTCTCAACACACGGTCCGTCTGGGGTGGCTAACCAGACCGACGCCTCTTCCCCAACACCAGATCCTGTTCTGCGCCGACAAATGGATCGTCAACGGCCATCGGTTGCCCTTCTGCTCCTCCCTCTTGCTCTATCGCCTGCTGACCCCGCTGATCCCGTTCCCCTTCGAGTGCAACCGCGTCAAACTCCACCTCCACGCCCAACTCCCGGTGTACAACCCGGGGCGCAACAACCAGATCCCGAGCCAGTCTCACCAGATCCTTCAGGCGAGGCTCCAACCTCTTGAAGACCAGCAACATCTCGGAGCCGTCGAAAGACTCCTCAAAAGACCGGTAGGCGCCAACGAGTATCTTCTTCATCTCCGCCAGAACCTTGGCGAGGGGTTGGAGTACCGGCGGCAGCAACTGGCGAATCCGTAAGAATCTGTCACTGGTAAATGCTACGGCGCGGTTTTCGTATAAGGTGCTGCGGGCCTTCTCCATCACAGCATCGGTGACTCTCTCGGGTTTGCAGTGGAAGACGAACCAAACCGCGGTCCACCAGACAGATTCGTAGTCGTGAAGCGGATTGTAAATGAAGACCCTGTCGATGGTTTCTCCTGATGTAGGTAGATCGTCGTGGCTCTCCGGCCCCGCCCCCCGCCCGCCGTCCTCTTTGCGGCCGGGGATTGGGAGCCTCGAACTACTGCTCTCTGAATCCGTTTCTAGGGACGGGGGGAAAAAGTAGTCTCCCGCCTCGACTTCCACGGCCGTGAATTTGAGGTTTCCCTGGTCACAAGATCAGTTCAGTTCACGAAACTCGCCGGATGGGCCTACCGTGCGGACCTCCCCGGCAACAGGTGAAGATGGGTCTCCTGGTCTTGTCAGTTCTTCCAACTCGTGTGCCGCCCGTCGCTTCGCAAACCCCAGGTCCGATATCTTCGCCTCCATTCCAACCACAATGATGTTTCCTGGGCTGAAGTTTCTGTGTACCCACCCTGCTTCGTGTAAGTAGTGTAGCGCTGGGATCATAATGTAAGGGGGTCTGCTGATTCGCTGAACCCTATCACATACCCTCTGTTGCTCGATGGATGTGGACGAACACCTCTGCAAATGAAGCCACTTCAAAGAGCGAGACCCCCTTCTCACAATAAACAACCTGATAATGCAAACGGGGGTATGGAGGATGCTCTGAGGCCAGTTTGGTTGGGGTTAATTTCGGGGCCGCAGAGGTAGGGGCGAGGAGCTGGAGTAGAAATTCCTTCGCCAGTTCGAACGTCCCGTTCTCGAGGACCTTACAAACCCTATTGAACCCTCCGGACGTATATGTCTTGCGATGTCCACAGGTGTCAATAAAGTGTTTGTAAAATTTCTGGTAGTCGCCCATGTCCCTCTTGATTTCCGCTACGATGTCATGTTCCATTCGTTTCGCCCGGCGTTCTTCAATCCAACAGTCCTTGATGACGCGCACTTCCTGTGTTTCTTCGTCCTTCACCTCGAATGCCCACCTCCCCCAGCCGCTCGGTGTGTCGATGCCAACGTCGTAGAGTAACTTCGAGTTGCAATATTTCCTCCCGTCGATGGTAAACTCAAGGTCGGTGCCTGTACCACTGACGCTCTTGATGTTCGTATTAAAACCAAGGTCCGCCTCGGAGGAGACAGCAAGCAGAACGAAGAACTTGAGGAGTGAGTTAGGGTCCTGGGAAATCTTAGATATGTTGCCGCATGAAACACTGAAGCCGCACTAACATCGAACCAGTCAAAGGGGATAAACGTGAAGGGAGCCGCTCGGCACAACAGCCAGATGCGGAACTTTGTGCCTTGTATGGTGGATCCAAACGAAAACGTCCGACGAGGGTCAGAACGCATGACATTGACGAGGTTCCACAACGCCCTGTTGTCATTCTGCGAAGGATGGAAATGTGATCCTGGCGGGCGATTGATTCAGGTTGACTTACATTGACGGGATAACCATCGTCAAACTTGTACTCGAAGGGACAGGTCAAGTCCCTCCATCTGAATTTATCCGGCATCGAAGTGGAATCGGTGGTCACGTAGAGAAAGGCGCCTGGTTTGTATGTGCTATCCCTAGTGGATTCAGGCCCGCCGTTGCCAGGATGCATCATCTTCTTGACGAGGGAAGTCTTGGGTCCAGTCCGTTGAAGGTAACCCATCACCATATTGAAGAGACGTGGAAAGAAGTCGAATGCGTCGCGGCTGACGTCGAATTGATCCCTGTCGACCTTGATAGGATTCCACGCGCCATCTCCCGTGAGCCAGGATTCTGCGATGAGGTGTTGCCTAACGTTCGTCAGGACCTGGTCCTCCAGCAGATATGATTCCCACAAGTATTCCGTGGGGAGGCTGATTAGATAGGTGTTCTCGTAGCGAAGAGTTTGGAGGGCCTGGGACAGGCCGGCGGTATGAAAGAGACTTGTTGCGGAGGTACCTACACACGCCCCAGCATCGGGACCAGTTTGTCGGATGTCCTTCTTTGGGCCAGTATCGACGCAAGCTTCTTGACTGTGTCCTGTGCTTGCCGACCCAGTACCTGAATCCGCCGTACCGGAGTTGTTGGTGGACATCGGTGGGGAATTACTGGGGAAAGGAGAAAGCGAAGTGGGGCTGTACTGTGGCAGACTCCTAAAGAAGACGACATGATAGGTGTCACTGGACGCGTTTATCTGCAAGATCGTAAATGTGTCAGCAATTCCCCCTCAGTCCCTGGTACTTACTTATGGGCCAGGGGCCAGGAAGGGCCAGGACCATAGGGACCGGCAACCCGCCTTGGTCACGCGTGATGATTTCAAATTGCTACACAGTGGGGGTGCTCGGGTTTTCTTCTCACCTCTTTTATTGTAATGCACGTCTATAGTAAAGCAGAATCATCGGATTAGATGTGCGGAAATAATACGCAGCATAATGTTGCATCTATTCCTGACGTGATCATTTCTGCAGCGATATGACCGATTTTTCGTTAGCGGGTCCCAGCATATGGGGATTGGCCGTTGAACAAACGAAGGGCGGTTTCAAAGTCAATACACTCTAGAGTCCTCTCAATGCTCGTAAACTCCGTTGAAATAGCGAGCTGCCGCGGGGATCGCAGTTCTGGAGGGCTGTTACCAATTTCTTTTACTTTGGACCACTGTCGTTTGAGTTCTTCTTCCGTCCATTCCCCCTGCGCGTCCCCGTGGTGCCTCCCGTCACGGTGATAACGGACGGGCATATTGATCGCTCTCCAGTGCGAGGTATAGCAAGATGCTGTAGGAGTCTTCATTCGCGAACCGCAACGCAGATTGTTTCTGGCTATTCTTCCAATCTGCTGTCATTCTGTCATTCTCCCAGTACGTTCATCTTACCCGCCACATCACACGTTCGTTCCCAACTCACATTCTCCACCAAAAATGCTATCCCCACTCGTGAACCTCCCATTCCTTTCCCCACCCCTTACCTTTGTTCTAATTTACCTCTGGTCTTATTGCCATCAATCCACACCCATATATTTTTTTGGTCTCGTGGCAATTTCTACCCCCCATCCTCCCCTTGCCCTCGCCGGAGTCGCTTGGATGGTCGATGGTACCTGGGAAGCCGCCACCCACGATCTGCTTGGGTGTGCGATAGGTCATGTCGGATGGTTCATGAGGGATGTTTGGACGAGAGAGATGGTTGACCGACCCACGATTCTGAGTGATGCCCCGGGTTCACTGTATGTTTCCCGTTGTTCAGTTGGCGCGTGGCTGACGAATACCCAGTGTCCAGGAAACGGCTGTTTGGAGACATTTGAACAAAAGAAAACAAACTTGATCGTGTTTTTCGTGTGTACTAATCCTTAGATAGTGCGCAATCATCCTCGTCGTCGAATACACGTAACTGCTCCGCCCGATCTCAGTCCTCTGATCCTCAATCTGCCTGTTGTCAACCTCCATCGCATTTTCTGCTGGTTGTTGACTGGGCTCCCGAACGTCTGCCAGATGTCTCTGATCTGGATAGTTTACCATACGTCTCCGCGCTGATCAAGGAATTACTCCGATGGGGTTTTCCATTCCCATTTGGGATACCGGAGCTGGCGATGGGGATGATGCGTACAAGGGATATCGCTTGCCCACTGTGACTGGGATGCAAGGCAGCGTTTTATGACGAGGCCGCTTACCCAGCACCGAGCATGTACAATTCAGAACGGTTCTTGAAAGGTGTGAGGTTGGATCGTTCGGCCAGTGATTCAGAAGACATTGTTTTAGGGCCGGATAGGAGGTACGCACAAGCATCTGCTGATTTTCCCGGCCCCTCCCTCCCCGACATTGATTTCTGACCCCAGGGATCGCTTCAACATCCGTCTCTTTTTAGAGTATGTCCTGGAAGGCACTTCGCGCTCAGAACTCTGTACCTCAACATATCTCGTGCCTTTGTTACATTTGATACTGAGCCACCAGTAGGCAGGCCCTCGAAGCGGAGTTTCACGAAAATGCAATCCGGTCCGCCGTGGTTCCAACCTTCACCTCGGTGTTGCAAAGGGAGACAACTAATCTGTGGTTTTCGAAGCCACCCCTTCCGTTCAAGTGTATAATCAGGCCTCGCTCGGAAGCTCGGCTGCAGCTTATCGAGTCGGAGGCGTCGATTCCCATGGGGTCTTGACACGGAACTACAAACGGGACACCTGAATTCACCTGGGAACACCATCGTCGTGGTACATAGAGGATCTGCATACTACACCGGTCGGGATGCCCGCGACTGAGTGGCCCCCAAAGCAGTGAATTCGAGTTGATAGTGGTGAACGGGGACAATTGCAAAAAATGGGTGGAAGACCGGGACCTCCACGATACCCATACTTATAACAGCAGCTGAATCAGGTGAATTCGGTGCATACATATCATTACAATTGGAGTCGCCACGGTTAAATTTCCGTTACTTGGAAGCCACAGGAATGGAAATGCAAAACCTACGATTGTGCGGTTGCTTCATCTTCAATTTCTCTTTTCTCAACACACGGTCCACCTGTGGTGGCTAATCAGCCCGACGCCTCTTCCCCAACACCAGATCCTGTTCTGCACTGACAAAGGGATCGTCAACCGCCATCGGTTGTCCCTCTGCTCCTCCCTCTTGCTCTATCGCCTGCTGACCCCGCTGATCCCGTTCCCCTTCGGGTGCAACCGCATCAAACTCCGCCTCTATGTTCAACTTGTGGTGTACAGCCCGGGGCGCAACAACCAGATCCCGAGCCAGTCTCACCAGATCCTTCAGGCGAGGCTCCAACCTCTCGAAGACCAGCAACATCCTGGAGCCGTCGAAAGATTCCTCAAAGGATCGATAGGCGTCAACAAGTATAGTCATCATCTCCGCCAGAACTTGGGCAAGGGGTTGGAGTACCGGCGGCAGCAACTTGCGAATCCGTAAGAATCTGTTACTGGCAAATGCTGTGGTGCGGTTCTCGTATAAGGTCCGGCGCGCCTTTTCCATCACGCCATCGGCGACTCCCTCGGGTTTGCAGTGGAAGACGAACCAAACCGCGGTCCACCAGACAGATTCGTAGTCGTGAAGCGGATTGTAAATGAAGATCCTGTCGGTGGTTTCTCCTGATGTAGGCGGATCGCCGTGACATTCCGGCCCCGCCCCCCGCCCGCCGTCCTCTTCGCGGCCGGGGATTGGGAGCCTCGAACTACTGCTCTCCGAATCTATTTTGAGGGGCGGAAGGAAAAGGTAGTCTCCCGCCTCGACCTCTAGGGCCATGAATCTGAGGTTTCCCTGGTCACAAGATCAGTTCAGTTCACGAAACTCGCAGAATGGGCCTACCGTGCGGACCTCCCCGGCAACAGGTGGAGATGAGTCTCTTGGTTTTGTCAGTTCTTCCAACTCGTGTGCCGCCCGTCGCTTCGCAAACTCCAGATCCGATATCTTCGCTTCCATTTCAACCACGATGATGTTTCCTGGGCTGAAGTTTCCGTATACCCACCCTGCTTCGTGCAAGCAATGTAGCCCTGGGTTCATGACATAAGGGAATCTTCTAATCCACTCGATTGATCTCGTCACGTACCCTCCATCGCCCGACCGATGTGTACGAATGCCTCTGCAAATGAAGCCACTTCAAAGAGCGAGACCCCCTTCTCACCATAAACAACCTGATAATGCAAACGGGGGAGTGGTGGACGCTCTGAGGCCAGCTTGGTTGGGGTTAATCCCGGGGCCGCAGAGGTAAAGGAGAGGAGCTGGAGTAGAAATTCCTCCGCCAATTTGAACGTCCCGTTCTCGAGGACCTTACAGACCCTATTGAACCCTCCGGACGTATATGTCTTGCGATGTCCACAGGTGTCAATAAAGTGTTTGCAAAATTTCTGGTAGTCGC
>Ga0307517_10010600_pt1 | contig 12882 bp, 6 predicted proteins | sample 23_EM_MG_FD_194515 | JGI IMG/M metagenome (GOLD analysis project Ga0307517, IMG submission 194515) | Populus trichocarpa ectomycorrhiza microbial communities from riparian zone in the Pacific Northwest, United States - 23_EM | ecosystem: Host-associated > Plants > Roots > Unclassified | place...
AAGAAAGAGAAAGGTGAGATGTTGAAAAAAAGTAAGAAAAAAAGCAAGTGGAGCATTTTTTTTTCAATCTTTTACTTATACTTACCAAGCTCCTTAGTTACAACATCAGTTGTTGTAGTTGCAATAGTGGAGGTGGAGATTAAAGAAGTCGTGTTTTAGTTATAGCAATACAATGGTAATGGTGTTAGTGTTATCGTGTCAAATAATTATGGTGGTAGTTATTAGGTTTATGTTACTATATTTTTTTTATTAATCGTAGGTGTGCGGACCAGCTTACACGCACCTCGACTAATCCCTCGAGACCTTGAAATTAACGACCATGTAAACCTCTAGTGGCCTTGAGGTTTGTGGCACTCAAACTAGTGACCTCTGGAAAGCAAGCTCAGGACCTTACCAGTTGAATTACACCTTTTAAGATGTTACTATTATTGTTATTAGTGGTGGTATTGATGAGGCTATTATCTTTTAATCTTTTAAAGGCTTTTCGATTATAAATCTCACTCTCTATATACCTTTGTTTCTTTTGAACTGCTCCCCTTTGTTTTCTCATTCTCCTACGACATTCCTTAAAGCCATATATATCACTTAAAAAAACTGACTTTTCCCTTTAAAACCCTAATTCCCTTTTGATTTATCTTTCAAAACCTTAATTTTCTTAAAATTTCATACAAACCCTAAAATTATGGTTTCATATTTAACATAACCCCTAAGAAAAATTATAATTTCACTTATAAATAAACCAAAACACTTTGTTGGAAAAGGAGAAAAATGAAAAAATAAAGGAAAAAAAAGGGTTGAAAAAGAAGAGAAGTAAGAGGACATATTGAAAAAACAAGAGGTGAGAAGATGTATTGAAAAAACCGGAGGTTGGAGAAGCAATTTTTTTCTCAATCTTGTACTTTTACCCACCAAACTTTTTAATTGTGCTTAGAGATGTAGTTGAGGTGATTGTAGTTATGATTGAAACAAAGAAGGTGGCGATTGAAGCAGTCATAGTTTTAATTATGTTAATGGTAGTGATTGTTGTGGTGTTGGTGTTATTGTAGCTAGTGGTTATGGTGGTGGTTGTTCGATTTGTATTAGTGTTAAAGTTGACTTAAGTTAAAAGTCACTTGGACAATGGTCCAAGACCCCTACTAAATAAAAGGCCCTAAGAATGAGAAGTATTTATAAATTATACTTTATGAAATGAAAATTACCACCACTTAACAAAAAACCCCAAAGTACAAAATGAAGATTATTCAAGGCCTCACTTGTCAGACATACATAAAAAATAAAAAATATATATTTTTTAAATACTTTTAAATATCTCATTTATAGTTTTACTCAATGTCCCCAACTCAGCCAGGTTAGGCCAACTAACAGCCCAACAAACCTCTCTCTTGTTTTTTTGTTGTTTGGCTGGACTCGGCTTAGTCATCTAGTTTGGGTTGAAATGGGTCCAACACATAGCCCACATGGTTGTTGGTCCGACCCAACGACCATGTTAATTATTTTAGTTGTTGCATACACAATGAATTATGCATGCGGCGAACACGGAGGGAAGGGCTAGGGAAAAGAAGAAGAAGAAGAAGAAGAGAGCAAGAGACTACCTAGTATGGAAGGAGTGGTCGGTCGATTCTGCTGTTGACTGGTAGTGGAGCTATTGGTAGAGATGTTGATGACTGGTGCTGGTTGCTAGGAAAAAAGGTGACCAGTGATTATTGTATGACAAAGAGAGAGAAAGGAGAAGCTCACGATGGCTGCTCTTGTTGCCGGTGAGAAGATGAGTTGGTGAAGGAGGTTGGGTCGTTGTTGGTCACAGTGGTGCTGAGGTGGTTATGGCTGAAGAAGCTGAAGTTGTGGCGGCGAAGAAGAAAAGTAATAATGGCAGAAAAACTAGAAAAGAGACTGATTTTTTGCTAACTTTGAACTCTAATTTTTTCTTGATCAATGCATGGAATCCACCCCTATTTATAAGGGGTGGAAGAGAGATTTTTTTTTTATTGGGGACAAATCTTAACATTTGATTCAACTAGGTAGGATCCCAACTGTTGACTCAAAGATGCAATCATGGACTGAAAAGTTGGTAGTTAAAGGTTGTTTGAGATGACCTCTATGTGGTGATGCCACAACAGTTGTGGTGTCAATCAATCGGAAAAGAACTATACTGGGGTATAGTCAAATGTCAGGCCATCATGATGGTTTATGTTTTGTCAAATTTGGTGAATAAACGAAATATTAAATGCACTTAAAAGTAGCCACATGAGCAGCCTTTTTCAAGCAAAAAGAAGAAGATGAACAGTAACAAGATGACATGTCATCCGGTTTTTTTTTTTTGTATTGTTTTCAAAACAGCACCATTTTTTGCTTTAAGGTTTTAATTTAGGAATTTGGTCAAATTCAATTTGGTCCTCTCGCTTTTGATTCCTTTCAATTGCACCCCTGATTGCCATGAAACTTTTAATTTTATGCAATTTTGTCTTGTCAAACTTCAATAGCAACCCAAATTTTAGCTTCTTTTTCATTTTGGTTCTTGGTTTTGGATTTATGCAAATTAACATTGAATTGACAATTAAACTTTCAAATATCTTTAATTTCATCCCTAATTTAGATAATTTAGTCCTTGAAGTTTGACGCCTCTTTTAAAAAGGTCTTTAGTTGTGATTTTTTTCAATTTAGCCCATAATTGACCCTAAACTATCATTTTTCTTGCAATTTTACCCCTGATTTGAACCAATTGACTTTATAAAAATTAAGTTTAGTCCTCTAAAATTTCAATCTTCTCAATTAAGCCCAAATTGGGCTCTCAAACTTAATTTTTCACCAATTAAGTTTCAAATAAAATTAATTTAACCCATTTAAAGTATAATTAAGTCCTTGCACTTAATTAAATCCTTTAATTTGACCCAAATTAACTCTTAAACATAATTAAATTTTAGTTTGGCCCATGATTAAGTCAAATTGACATATTAAAAATCTAATTATGTTTCTAGACTTATTTTTTATGCAGATTTGTCCAATAATCATTTAATTTGACCTTGAATCTGTATTATCTCTCTAGTTTTAGATACAATGAAGTATGATTAAGCTTCTAATTCCATCCAAAATTTCAACTTGATTTTTTTATACATTTAAAATCTTATTTGATCTGTTTTTGCCACATCACTAGTTTTCTTGTTATTATTATTTATTTATTATTTTTTAAAATAAATTTTATGGAAACATACAACATAAAATATTATAGGTTATAATACAAGAAAACCATGAGCATTTTATTAAAAGTTAAGCTCTTTCCTACTATTAGTTTAGCATATTGAAGTTATGGATATTTTTCTTTTTAGAGAAAACAGTCTTTGCTATAAGAATTCGTTATCATTGAGTTGGTTTGGTCTTAATTTTTGGTGCGTGCATAAACAACAATAAGGCACTTGGGCATCTTAATATACAATGACAACCTATTCTTGTGAATTGGTTCTTTAATGTGTTTTTCTCTTATAAATTTCATCCCTTTGTTTTTGTTTCCCACGTGTGATTATACATATAACTTTGGTGTCACCCACCATTTTTGTTATGGTTTTGGCAACTGCATATTTAGATTGATTGCAAAATTTATTAATAATTATTGTTTCTATAATAGTCTATGCTTCAACAAAATTTATTTGTTCTCATCATCTATATTTTAGTTAATGATTGCCAGTATGTGTCGTTCTAATATAGAAAAGGTAATTGTTCTATTCTTAATAATGGTCCTAGATAGTTGCAAAATGTTTATTTAAGTTGATCACATCTTTAAGTTCTGTCTAGAATATCAAACTCACGCACAATAAAAATATATTGTTTCTATTTTCACTCAAAATGGTAGGTTAGTGTTTGTTTCAAGATCTTTTGCTATCCAAGGTAATTCTTTTTAATTCAAAGTGTATATCTTTTTAATTCAAAGTGTATATATAATGTTATTATATATTATCTACAATGACATAGGTTAAAAATTTCAGTATTCTTTCATCCTTTTTTCAAGGCGTTCTTTGCTCACCACATCTTATTTTTTTTATGTGAAAGTTCTAATATAATTATTGTAAATTATGAGCTATGTTCGCATGAGTTTGATAGTGCGATATATAATGTTTTTCAAAAGTGATTTTCAATTGAAAATATATTAAAATTATTTTTTTTCATTTTTATTTTTTATTTTTTACACCAACACATCAAAACAATAAAAAAAACACCTAAAAATATCAATTTAATACGTTTTCAAAATAGTTTGAAAATCACTTTAAAAAATAGGCCCTATAAAAAAAAACACTCCCGAATCCCAGTAAAGAAGCGTTGGAATGATACTAGTTAATGAAAAGCTCAAAAAGAAGGGGATTTTATTCTACCCCCTCACAAAACACTATTCACTATAATAATGTTTTTCTTTGATCTACATTTTTTTATATATAATTTCAGTTACATCTTTCAATATTAGATTTATTAGGGATTAGACTTCATAATTTTTTCAATTTACTTTTTATGATATTATCTCAGTCTCATGATCTAAACCACGAGTTTGACTCAAGATTTTTCCTCTTTCTCTTCTTATTGTTTTTTTTTTAATTTCATCCTTCAACATTAGATTAATTACGAATTAGGCTTTGTGATTTATTTTGGTTTGCTTTTTATGAGGTAATTCTCGTTTCATGACTTGAGTCATGGGTTTGGCTAGTTAACTCAGGTTGACTTAAGTTGTTTTTTATGTCCTTTTTTAGTAAAATATTTTTTCAATTTGATCTTTCAATACTGAGTTTCAACATTAATTTGATTGGGAATTGAGCTTCAAAATTTATTTTAATTTTCTTTTTATTGGGTTATTCTAGTCTAATGACCCAAGTTGCGAGTTTGGCAAGTTAATTAGGGTTGACTCGGGTTATTTTTTTATTTTTTTTCAATTTTATTCGTCAATATTGATTTTATTGAAAATTAATTTTCATAATTAATTTTGATATATTTTCTATGGGGTTATTATAGTCTCATGACATGACATATAGATTGACAAACTAACTCAGGTCAATCCAATATGTTTCTGTCTCAATATTTATAAAAAAATCTTATCTTGAATATTTATTTTAAGTCAAACTATATATTTACTGACTATCCGAGTTGTTTTTAAATCCATCAAGTTTAAAGGATCACATCAACTTAATCCCCGTATAATTAAAATTAAATTTATAAAACAAAAAATTAGCTACGTCTAAATTTTTCTTCTTACGGTTGTTAAAAAGAAGATCTGATCGGCTAAAAATCTAGTTTACTTTTAAATCATTTTCCTTGATTTTATTATTTAAGATTTTTCTTTTCTTTTCTTGAATGATTACTTGGGCTAAAGAGGCTATGGCAGAAGAAGCAGAAGTGGGCTAGTCTAGTTGTCGCTTTAAGGGATACGTACGAATCGAATGGATACACAATTTTAGGGCTTCCTATCGGAGCCCAAGGTCATGACATAGGTGATCCATACCGGCTTAGAGCCTAAGGCAAGACCAGGGCTGTTTCATGTTACTTGAGCCCAACTCTATCCTCAGCTGCTATTTATTATTCCATCTCTTTGCATCACAGCAATACCTGATAATTGAAATAATAATATTTTTATAAAGATTTCTTATAATGCATAAACCACTCGAAGAGCAAGAAGCGATTCCATGTGATACAAAATTATGATTTTATGGAGATCAGAATAATATCTACTTGAAGGGGAGAAAAAGAAGACGGCAAAAGATGATTAGTCTTAGGAACAGAGAGAGAACCTGATAGCATCATCTCAAAGAAGATTAGTATAAAATGCTTCATTTATCAAAAGCCATTGGGCAGTCTCTGCGATTTACCGCCATGAGCCCACCACTCGCATAGGTGGTTTCTTAGCCCTTGACTTGGAGGGGATGTGTGGGGCTCAAAACTCCCTGCGACGAACAATTCCATCCGACCCCGCATGATGAAGAATGTCTTTTTTCACCAAGTTGTTGTCTCCTAAAGAGCATCAATTATGATGCAACCCGTGCAAGTTTCGACAAGTTCGAAATTAGGTGTACCAATGCAAGCTAAAAGGACACTTCTCATGCTGCTTTGGCCAAGATTTGGTCACCCCTAAGCTTAATGCCAATTCATGAAAGGATCGCTGAAGTTTTGTTTAATAAGATGGGGAATCTCATGAAAACAGGAGGTTGATGGATCACAAGGTTCTATAATACTTCTTTATGGGTTTGGATGGTCTTAATCTGTCGCAAAAAGCATGGTTAGCTTACATTAATGGCCTGGGAATATGTCCAATAGTTATACACTCAACTAGCTTATGAAAAAGATGCCAGATTTCTAAAGTAAAGAAAGAGACGCTACTTGAGTTGCATGCGTTCTTGCTGCGGAAAAACGCAGTTTCATAGTTCATCAACTCACAATCACGCGAGGGAGCAGGAATAAAATCAACCAGAGTTTCATCGTTCCAGTATCTAGAAAGAACAGACATTAAAATACAAGATAGAACGGTTTTCATTATGTAAAAGTTGCGAGCATTCACTGATGAACCAACAAGTTCAGAAGGCAGCTACATGCGTTATTAATAAAGGCAGGAAATTAAAGAAAATGAAAAGAAAGCCGATGGGTGAAGGCTCTTGGCCACTTCTAACACATCTAATAAAAATAAGCAAATATAACTTTCAATGAGAAGAAACTGTATGCTGTTCCTATCCAGGACTCACCAACACCATGATACCCGAAAGAAAATCATCAAACAGCATGATTCGCATTTGTGATCATCCATGGCTGCAAACAGAATAACATAAACAGCTCTACATGAAAAGATGATCCATTTGTTTATCATTGAGACATGAGACCCTGGGGGGAGTCATGTTATTCAGCTATAGGCATAACCATAAGGAAAACATCTTCATGGTAGCTTGACCCGGGAGAGCTTTTGGAGGATTTGTTGCAAGTTTTCTCTGTTTCCCGCTCAGCAAAAGTTTCCTCAGAGTGGCAATCAAAACTGCAAAATACTTTCTCACCCCTGCAAAAGATAGAAAGACACAACAACGTCAGCGATAGCTACTAGCTTTCACCAAGTAAAGGATTTTAATTAGAGATGTCGGGGACATACCTGTACATATAAATGTCTTCTGCCTTCTCCAATTTTTTTTTGCAAGAGTAACAGAAGCTAAAAAACTCATCCGGTGGAAAAGGGGTTGGATGCTTTGGGTGCTTAGCTTCTTGAGGCAATTTGATCCCCGGATTTTCTGTTTTGTCAAAATTGGACAACTCATTTGAGTGACATTCCAAAATATAGTCACCAAAAACATGAGTTGTTTTAGGGTTTGGACCATGGGAAATTATACAGGTATAATCCTCAGATAGCTCAATCTCACGTGCAGACAGAGAACCTACATATCCTTGTCCAGAGCCAACGGTTATGGGAAGTGAATTCGGTTTGATCACCAAAGATTTGTTTGTTTGTGAACAATCACAGATTTCCAGCGGGAAACTTCTTGTACTAGTAGTTATATTCTCTGAATAGAATTTTTGGGAACTCAAGTTGGGTTTGGAAGTTGCTAAGCCAATTACAGAAGAGCTTTCAAACGGTTTAGTTTCTAATAGCACTCCCTCACTCCCAAAGGCACCATCTGATTTACCTAGTCGGGGACTGGAAGTCTTGGTTCTGGATAGTGAAATTGTGTAGTTTCTCGGTAAAGAATTGGATTTCACAGAAGAAAAGGTCTTCACTTGTGGTGCAAAAATTATAGTCTTTCTCTTATCTGAATCAAGAACTTCACCGGTAGGTTTGGTTTCATCAACAAGTAAATGTACTATGCCAAGACCTACTTTGTTGCAGTCCCATTTCTTTTGGACATTTTGGCAAGGCAATCTGGGGGACCTATTGCTAAATGGGTTGCTAAGATTTGTGAAAAAACTGAAATCAAGTGGAGATTGCGGACTCCTAACTGAGTCAAAATCTTGTGAACCTCTATAACCACATCCTACAAAGAAACCAGGAATATTGAAAAATGAGCTCCTTAAATGTCTCAGACTGAATGTATCGGGTTGAGAATTAGTCTCTGTATCAGAATCTGCCATTGGGTTGAATATGCATGCCCCTCTCTAATGCGATCTGCTTCTCCTCGTAAGCAACATTAAGAACCTATAAAGACTTTTAATACAAACCAGCAATTACTAACTGCAATAGTTATTGTCAATTATACTAATGAGAAACATAAATCATCAAAAGTGATGGAAACATTGCTAAAACTTTAATCAATGAGCATGCAGAAATAAACAGCTAAGACATAGGAATTAATACATAAGATATCAAAAAATTGCGTCAATAAAGACAACTTTATTCACATAGAAAAAAAAGCTCAGAATGAACCAAGATATGGAAACACTGCTAAGAGTCCAAAACTTTAATTAATGAGCACAATAAACAAACAGCTAAGAATAAACAAGGTATCAAAAAATTACGTCAATAATGACAACTTGATTCCCAGAAAGCCCCTAGAATGAACCAAGACATTGTGAGCTTACAGAAAACATCACAGAAGAACGAATCTGAAACAAAGCATCAACAATGAAAAGAGTCCTTAAATACTCTTAAGATGATGTAATTGCAAAGAGCTTCGATACCAAAATAATCAATTCATGAACTCACGAACAGGAATCCTACCAAAAAAGGGTACAAACTAGAAAGGTTTGTAAATCTCAAATCAACGAGGAAACTAACAGGCAACATGAGCAAAAGAATGAAGCAATACGAGGCAAAGAGTTGGGAAACGATGATAATATATTCTCACACCAAAGTAGGACTAATACATGCATGCATTGTTGAATGAGTAACAGTGGACTTATTGATGATCCAGATTGAGAGGAGCATGAAAATAGACGATCAAGAATCCCCAAGAGACCCTAAATGAGAAAGGCTGGTTATCTAAACCCACAAGAGAGTTGCTTTCTACACATGAGAAAGATTTCCATAAAGTGTGTTATTGAAAGAAAAAATAAATCAAGAATCAAACATGCATAAGAACTAAGAAACATCAAAAATTTACAAAGACCCCAATGAAGAAAATTGATTACTTCATCATTCAACCTCCTCAAAGGGTGTTTAAAAGTAATATCAGATCAATGTTCAAAAGAAAAAAAAATCCACACATGCCTCCATAAAGAACCTCAAGAAACATTAAAGAACAGAGTAGATATCATCTGACAATGAAGAACAAAACAGATGGTATCAAATCAAGACCAAAAGAATAGAGCTTTAAGAACATCCAATGACTAAGGCAAAAAAAAAAATCAGTGATATAAACCATCAACCAAAGAACAAAAAGTTAAAGAATGAAAACCCACCGTGGTTTATCTTTTCATAACTGCAAAGAAGAGACAGAGAGGAACTGAAAAGCAGGAAGAGAGACTTCATTAATACTTGCCTTGCCTGGCCCAACACTCCCTTCCCTTCCCTGTGTAGCACCACTATCTATCTCTGTTTTCTTTTTTCTTTTTTTGCATTTTTTTTACAACTTGCCTTGCATCTAAATCAGAAAAGCAGGGTGTCACCGAGCTTCTGATATAAAAAACACCTCTTTCTCTCTCATGTATGATTATCAAAGATATACGTACAGTACACAGTATTATACTATGCTACGTATATTCCTTATTTTTAAAAGATAAAAGGCAAAGCATCATTTCCTTTTTACGGGTAAGAAAATTTTGCATCCTTCAACGAGGAATTAGTAATTTCAGATATTTAACTAAGAGGTTATATTTAAATAAGAGGTAAGTTATCCTTGATATGAAAGGTTATTTTTACCATGTATTTTATTATAAATTTATTTTTTTAATTGTCCTTAAATATTTTAATTATTTTTAGTTTATTTGATGTTGATCCTGAATATAGAAAACTCGTCGGTCTAGTAATTTATAAAAAAATTCATTAGTCCCTTAAAAATAAAACTTTTCTTTTGCAAGACTTTGACATCGACCCCTATAAAAAAAACATGCAAAAAATAACATTTATCTCTATAAAAGAGATATTATATTGAAGTTGTTAAGCATGAACATTGAACCCATATCGATAATAAAAGTTGGGCTTGGAACCCATAAAGATAGTGAGAAATGAGTTTTGGACTCATATTGATTGTGAGAATTGAATTTTTAAAATTAGGATATGTTGCTTGAACAGGTCTTTTGATTTTGATCAAGTTTTAATAGATTTAATAAACTTATTATTAAATCCAAATATTCATGCATAAATATATATATAAAAAAACAATACAAAGATATTTTTATGCCGAAGCTAACGTGAAATAAAGATTTTTGGATTTTTATGGTAAGATATTTTTTTTTTATTGAATGCTAAAAAAAAATAAAAATTTTTTTTATACTTGCAAGTATAAAATAAAAAGGAATGGCACCAAAATAGCATGATCACGTATTTCACAGAAAGACCAAAGGACCAATTAGAGGTTTGTTAACAATGAGAAGTAATTATTCCAATTGTCAATGTCGAGGAAGCACTTTATCAGGACCACGACTCCTAGCGGATGGAATTAACTTGATTTTATTCTTTGAACTAAAAACAATCTAAAGCCAATCCAGGAGTAACTTATGTTGACTGGAATTTATCTGCCTATTTGTTTTAATATTATTCTTTAACTTTAACTTTTTTTATTCTTAGCTAAATTAAATCAGTTTATTTTTTTATTTTTTTGTCAAATCTCTCTTTTTAATTGAAACCTCAATCATGGCACAAATATATTCTCAAACTTTGTTTGTTCTTACGGTATTTAATTATCGGTCTAATTTCAAACCCCAACTATTTTTTATATTTATTTTAATAATTTATTTTGTATTTTTTTATGATTTTTCATATATGTTAACACATAAAAATTGAAGAAAATAATGAAACGATTAAAATTAATTTTTTTATATTTTTTTTAAAAATATACAAAAATAAAAGGTAAAAAATTAAGTTATGAAAATCATCGGTGTTACAAGAATGCTCAAATTTTATTTATCTTTTATAAAAATAGTAAATATATTACAAATTTTGTTATCATTCATTTTTCATACAAAAGCAAGTTTTTTAATTAAAAAACAAATAAATTTATAAATGAATCTATATCTTTTGAAATGATATACAAAGATGATGAGCACAAGAACCCAAGATAATCATAGAGATGGACCATCATGCCAAAAATGGGTGGAGTGGTGGTGGGTTTGTATCCGGACCAAAGAGAAAAGAGAAAGGCACGTTGTGCAAAATCTATAGATATTCCATGCTTGTTATGTAGTGCAAACAAATGTGCACAAGCATTGAGTTTTTTCCCTCGTCAACACACACAGTGCCCGCAGGATATTTGATAAACTAGCACATAGTCGTGCATGTCCTTCATTTTCTCTTCCCCTTTTTTAACTTCTTGCTTCCCATTTCCTCTCCATCCTTCCAATATTAGTCGAAGCTCAGCCCATTTGATCTCTCTCTTCAATGCAAAAAACAAACCCTCTTCTCCCTTCACCGTGATAAACCCTAATTTTTTTTTTTATCTTTTGTCTCTCTCCACTATTGTTTCTCTTTTTATCTATCCACCCACGACAAACTTTATCCCTCGTCACTATCATTGCCACTACCTATAAGAGCCCTATTTAACCAGTTTGAGGTATATTCATCTTTCCCCTCTATTAATTTGTTATTTTGCTTGGCTAATTTGTGAATTTTTAGGGTTAGGGTTTATTTTAGGGTTTTTATTGATTCTGTTTAAATTAACTATAATTTATTTTAATTAGATATAAAATTAGTCAATTAAATATATAAATTGCATTATCTAGTGAGAGAAATCACTGGATTATATTACTTTGATTATGTTAGGGTTAGGGTTTAGTTTATGGTTTTTATTAATTTAGGATTTTTTAATGTTTCACTTGTATTGTAACTCAATTAATTTGCTATATTGATAAATTAACATTGTGTTTTGTTATGATTTTCATAGAATATATCTTCTATAATGGAAATATTATGTTATTGTAGTGGTATAATTGTCAATACCGATAATGGTATCACTTACTATTGAGGAAGTACCAAGTTATGTAGTTTGAGATTAGATAATTCATTTGATGAACTTAAAAATATGGTATGTCGAGGGACTGGGTGAGATTTATCTAAATTTGATGTTGACATTACTTGGAGAATGTTGGGTGTGTTGGGTTCTTCAATATCATATACGCAGCAAAAACTATGAAACAAAATTATTCAGGATTTTCTAGGATCCTATTAGATAGATCTAGAATTGTTTAGGGATTTATTACCTGAATATCTGGTCTTCTTCGGCTTTAAATAATTCCTTAAAAGCTAGGTTGTTATAAACCACAAGTCGTCCAATTATCCATCCTCTAACGGTAATCCACACGAACCACCTGTGAGAAATCTTCTAAATTTCTATTTATAAGAGAGGGATTGCTATACCTAGAGTGCTAGCTTTAATATTATGTTTATGTAGTTTTTCTGTGTGACAAATAACCACTCCTTTTTTTTCACTTAAAATAAGAGGCATGGCTTACTATTTATAGAAAAATCTGAAAAACTTTTTAAATTGAAAAAATATCAATTTGTCATCTGAATAATATCCATATATTAATTTAGGTCAATTTTAGAAATAAACTTAATAAAGTCCTTATTTGATTTTTCTAGATTTAGAAAAATAATCCCTGTATCAATTATAGTCTAGTCCTTAAGTACTAAAATATATTTTGTAATCAAGTCATACTTAATTAAATTATTTTAGTTTAATTTCTAACTAATGGTTCTTAATATGTGTGACCCATTAGGTTCCTAATATGTTGACCTAAATATAAATTCTAATTCTAATTAAATAGATTAAATAATTTATTTTATTA